>MDSO01000117.1_pt1 | contig 12635 bp, 6 predicted proteins | sample 1005691 | NCBI WGS metagenome assembly MDSO01 (sample SAMN05526595, study PRJNA338239) | gut metagenome | isolation source: stomach gut content | host: Acanthurus sohal | place: Saudi Arabia: Red Sea | collected 2011-04 | reverse complement strand
TTCTCGCATGCAACCTACATCTTCATTACTAAAGACGCAGTTTCGAGTGAGAATACCCTTTGCAACTAGGGTAACAGTTTTACCTGTACTGACACTTACGAAAGAAGTTGCTTCTTGTCGCACCCCCTGCTCCACACCGTACGTGACTCTTTCGATGTCATACGGCGTTCCATCATACTAACATATTACTCATAAATAATTTATATTTTTATATTTAATAATCCATAGTCCATTTAATTCACTATATCTGTATAGTTGGTTAAATTTCAATAATGTTCTCATAATATTCATTATTTCTAAGACTGGAGTTTTTGACAGACTTTGAATTTAACATAGCAATCACCTCTAATTCAGCAAGTGATTTTCTTTGTCTTACTCGAAGCTACGTTATATAATTTATTTATTTTCTATAATTAGTATTGACTTGTGGCTATCCCTCCATCACTTATTATCATGACTTCATTGGTACTGTGCCACTACTTTCACTACAGTTAAGATGCTTATTTTTCTTCGTCACCAATGTTTCATCGGTAGGTAATTACCTCCACATCTGTAGCTTCCCACGTTCCAATATCTCTATCTGTACATATATAGTTAGGTAGTTGCTATAAGCCTGTGCGCTGGATAATGCCTTTAACATTATAAGGTCGTTCATAACACAAAATTTTACTTAACCTCACACACCTCCAAAAGGATAAGTGCATTTCTACACCCGATTCATCTAGACCCGTACTTTCGCAACTTCGTCAGATACAGTTAGTATCATTCTTACCATGTATATTTTATAGACAGCCGACATATCAGTTACATGCCTTGCCTCCAAAGCAGTTTCGTTTTTCTTTGATATACATAAAATATCAATTTTTTTTACGGTAACTTTCTGCAGTCTTCACCGAGCTTATGACCTTAATTCTTTTACCTACATTAACGCCATTCGGAGTATTACTGGAAGCGTTTCAAGGCGTTACCCTTTCATTCCACTTCTTGAGATATTAGTTCTTCTAAATTAAGAGACTTACGTTCTTTATTTAGTGCCTAAGCTTTTCACTTAGGAACGTGTCGCACTTGTATTAAATTCCGCATATTGGATATGATCATAAATATATCTTACCATCTGTCTTAAGACTTCTAAATTTTTCATCATATTTGGTATCTCTATATAAGATATGCAACCTCCGGTGGATATTCCTTGGAATTGACTTTCAAAATCTAACTTTGTAAAGGCATCAATTTCTTCTCTTACATCGACATGATAACTGTTTGTATAATATCCTTTGTCAGTAATATTTTTAATAAGTCCAAATTTGGCTAAATCAATCTTTGCAAATCGATAGCAAAGTGATTCGGCAGGTGAACCATATAATCCAAAACCTATACCTGTTTCTTCCTTCCACTTTTCGGCTACATCATTCATATAATGCATTAGTTTTAAGGCAAATTCTTTTCCTTCTCCTGTTGTGTGCGACATTCCTCTCATTAACATTGTTACTTCATATAATCCGATATATCCTAATGAGATCGTTGAATATCCATTTAATAAAAGCGGATCAATTACTTCTCCATCCTTTAATCTGGCGATAGCACCATGTTGCCAATGTATTGGTGATTCGTCTGATAAAGTCCCCTTTAATGCATTATGTCTGCACATTAGGGCTTGGAAACATAAGTCTAGCCTATTGTCTAATAACTGCCAAAATACTTCGTCATTTCCATTTGCTATTATTCCTATTTGCGGTAAATTTAAACTTACTACCCCTTGGTTAAATCTACCTTCAAATTTGTAATTTCCATTTTCATCTTTCCATGGCGATAGAAAACTTCTACATCCCATACATGAAAATACCTGTCCTTCATATATTTCTTTCATCTTTTTCGAGGATATATAATCCGGATATAGTCTTCTAGCACTGCACCTTATAGCCATTTCGGTTACATAATCATATTTTCCGCCCGAAAAATTATTATGATCATACAATACATAAATTAATTTCGGAAAGGTCGGCGTAGTAAAAATGCCTTTTTGATTTTTTATTCCTTCGTATCTTTGTTTTAAAATTTCTTCTATTATTAGGGCTACTTCGTCTACATACTCATCTTCTTCGTCTAAAGCTAAAAATAAAGTTACAAACGGACTTTGTCCATTAGTCGTCATTAGTGTATTAATCTGAAACTGGATAGTTTGGACACCGCTTGCTAACTCTTTACTAGTTAAAATATTTACAGCCTTATTTAATTCATCTTTATTTAAAATACTATCTTTTAGTAAGTTATAATATTTGTCTCTGCTTCTTCTTAAATATTTTCCTAAGTGCCTTACATCTACAGATTGTCCACCATACTGGCTACTAGCTACTTGTGCTATTATTTGAGTCATAACAGTACAGGCTACCTGAAAGCTTTTGGGAGACTCTATCATCCTTTTGTTAATAACTGTACCGTTATCTAACATATCTTTTATATTAATAAGACAACAGTTAAAGATGGGTTGCATAAAATAGTCTAGATCATGGAAATGTAAGATCCCATCGTCATGTGCTTGAACAATTCTAGTGGGTAGTTTTTTACGCCTGGAAATGTCCTTTGATACTTCGCCTGCTATCAAGTCACGTTGGGTTGATACCATCATAGCATTTTTATTAGAATTTTCATTCATTACTTCTTCGTTAGTCAACTCTATAATACTTAAAATGCTATGATCAGTTGTATTAGTTTCACGTTTAAAAGCCTGGATTGCTCTATAACCTTCATATGATTTAGCCGTAATTTTATGATCATTTTCAATTAATTTTAAATAAACTTCTGTCTCGATTTGGAAAATAGTAGGTACTGAATCCGATATATGGCTAAACTGATCTTTTATTTCTGATGCTATTTTTTTGGCAATCTCAAGATTTACCATGCCACTTCCATATTTCATTGCCTTTACAATGGCATTGTAAATTTTTCCCTCGTCAAATTTTACCATTTTCCCGTCTCTTTTAATTACATTCATTGAAATAACCCTCTTTCTTAGTATATAAAATTATTGCTTATATACCATTGTATAACTAAGTTGTCTAAAATTAAAGTATTGACTTTTTCGGCAAAATATGCCTACTGTGAGAAAATAAAATAATCAATTTCGAGTTATTGTTATATTTCTGGGCTATATGGGACAAAATATAAATTAAATAAAAAAATATTAATTTGAGCTATATTTTTTTCTAAAAAGGTGTATAATGAAAAAATAATGTATCAAGGAGGACTTTGCATGTTTGAAGATGAAAAAATAGTTGAAGATGACTTAACTATGGCCGACCTTATGTCAGAGGTTGACAAAACTATGGCAAAAATTTATAGGGGTGATATTAGAAAGGCGACAGTACAAGCAATAGAAGAGAATGGAATTATCGCTAGTATAGGTTACCACACTGATGCTTACCTTCCATGGAAAGAATATAGCAGTGGTGAATTTAACAAAGCCGATGTAAAAATTGGTGATGAATTCAATGTTAGTATTCTTCGTTTAGATGATGGAGACGGCAATGTTTTGGTTTCTAAAAGAAAAGTTGAAAATGAAAAATCGTACGACGAAATTGAAAAGATGTTTAAAAATAAGGAAGTAGTAACTGTAAAGCTAAAAGACGTTATTAAAGGTGGCCTAACAACCTCAATTAAAGGCGTTCGTGCGTTTATTCCAGGCTCTCAAATTACAGATACATACGTAGAGGATTTGAAAAGCTACGTAGGTAAAAGTATAGATGTTCAAATAATAGAGTTTGTTCCACAAAAGCGCAAACTAATTGTTTCCGGACGAGCTATAGCAAAACAAAGACGCTTTGAAAAGAAACAAGAGCGACTTGCTCAGTTAGAAGAGGGCAAAAAATATCCAGGTAAAGTTACTAAGCTTATGAATTATGGTGCTTTCGTTGATCTGGATGGTGTAGAAGGTTTAATCCACAATTCCGATTTATCCTGGGCTAGAATTAGACATCCTAAAGATGTGGTTCACGAAGGACAAGAAGTTGAGGTAACCGTATTATCTATAGATAAAGAATCCGGTAAAATTGCTTTAGCATTGAAAGATATAAACAACGATCCTTGGCAAACAGCTGTTGCAAATTTAGAAGAAGGACAACTAGTAAAAGGTATAGTTACTAAATTTGCTCTATTCGGTGCTTTTGTTCGTCTTATGGATGGTGTTGAAGGTTTGATTCATATTTCTCAAATTAGCAAAAAAAGAATTTCTAAGCCACAAGATGTTTTAGAAAGTGGACAAGAAGTAGAAGTTAAAATTATAAAAATAGATAAGGCGGAACGCAGAATTAGTTTAAGTCTTATTGCAGCCTTAGACGAAGTAGACCCAGAAACTAAGAAGATTTATATGTCATAATTAATTGGAGCTACAGCGACGTAGCTCTTTTTTTTGAGGAGGTTACATTCTTGAGATGGTTTAATAAAGCAGTTAACAAAGAAAAGGACATGTATAAAAATGATTTTAATAATCTAGATATTGATAGTTTGTTTGCTGATATTAAGGCTAATGCTGTCAAAATACGTAGGCAAGAGATAACATTAGAAAATATATATCCTATGCAGAAGCCATTAAAAGAATATCAGTCATTAGATCGAGCCGTAAAAAATCAATTAGCATCGTTAGCCCTAAAATATAACGATAGCAATGTTGCTAAAAATAAATTAAGCAATAGATTGGTAAAGAACAATCCTGCATTAACCAGGATAGAAACTTACGAAAATCAGTTACCCTTCTTAAAGGATGAATTACAAAACGCTTCTACATTAGCAACAAAGTATAAAACCAATATAGACTACTTAAAAGCTGAAAAAGACCATTTAGTTATAGACCGTGAGTCATTATTACTTGGCTATAACGCTTTAGAAAAATTAGGTATGTTCTTTCTTGTGCTATTAGGAATTAGTTTGATAATGACGTTTACTTTAATGCAAGTTATTCGCGAAAGCGTTTGGATTCATATGAGCTTAATATCTATTACTTTTATGATATTTGTTTTATTCTTAGTATTATCTAAAGAAAAATTAGAAAGAGAACTAACTAGAAATGAAGTTTTACAGAAAAAGGCTTCAAAATATATCCAAAAATTTCAAATCCATTATTTCACACAACAACAGTATTTAGAATATCAGTATAAAAAATTAGGGGTAAATACCCCGGAGCAACTAGATAGTTATGTTTCTAAATACATGAAAAATAAGGATTACGAAAGAAATTATCAACAATATTTAAAAAGTAGCCAAGATTCGGAGCAAAAGATAAAGGATACACTACAGATAAATGATGTACCAATTAAGTATATAAATACTATTGAATATTGGATTATAAATCCGAACAAATTAAAAGAGGTTAAAAAAATGGTTTCGGAGATTAGTTCAATGCAGAAAAGTATAGAGGATATGAAAGAGTACGAGCAAGAATTGTACAAAGCTCTATTATCCTATAATTCAAAATCAGAATACGATGAATATATAAAAGATAAACTGACTGAATATTATAAATGGGTAAGTGAAAGGCTCGAATTAGAGGCACAGGATTAATGAAAAAAATAACAATAGGTTTAGTTGCACATGTAGATTCGGGTAAAACTACTCTGGCCGAAGCATTTCTATATGAAAGTGGTAGATTACGAGAAGCAGGCAGAGTAGATAAAAAGAACGCATTTTTTGATTCTCACGACTTAGAACGCAGTCGTGGGATTACTATTTTCTCCAAGCAAGCACAGTTTGAATATAAAGACGTTTCATTTATTATGCTAGATACGCCAGGGCATGTTGACTTTACATCTGAAATGGAACGAACACTTTTTGTTTTAGACTACGCCGTTTTAATAATTAGTGCTTCAGACGGGATAAAGGGCCATACTAGGACTTTAGCAAAACTTTTAGCCAAGTATAATGTACCTACTTTTATATTTATTAATAAGATAGACCAAATAGAAATAGCCCGAGAAGACGTTATAGAATTGTTAACAGAAAACATAACTGAGAATGCTGTAGACTTCAACTCGGCGGATTTTTTGGAACATATAGCAATTTGTGATGAAGCCATTTTAGAAAAATATTTAGATACATCCGAAATTACCAAGGCTGAAATAAAAGTACTTATATCCGAAAGAAAGGTTTTTCCGGTATACTTTGGTTCAGCATTAAAACTTATTGGTATAAGAGAATTTTTAGACTGTATAGTAGAATACGCCATAGCACCGATATATGCAGAGGACTTTGTGGCTAAAGTATTTAAGATTACCTTTGATCCGCAAGGAAATAGACTTACTCATTTAAAAATTACTGGTGGTATCTTAAAAATCAGGGATGTATTAGCCTACAAGGATTTAGTTGAAAAAATTACAGAAATTCGTATTTACGAATCTGGCGGTTATAAAAATGTATCCGAAGTTTTTTCTGGTGATATATGTTCGGTTCTTGGATTATCCGATACTAAAGTGGGTGATTCTTTTGGCCAAAATTTGGAGTATCATGCAAAAATAGAACCTATCTTAAACTATAAGATTGTTGCTACAGATGGGACTAACATTAAAACTTTGTACGAATATCTCCAAAAATTAAATCAAGAAGAGCCTATGTTAAACATTGTTTGGCGTGAAGATATAAAAGAAATTGAAGCTAAAATCATGGGCGAAGTCCAAATTGAAATTCTAATCAGTATCGTTAAAGATCGGTTTAATGTGGATATAGAATTTTTAGAAGGAACTGTAGTCTATAAGGAAACTATACAAGATACAGTAATCGGTGTTGGCCATTATGAGCCATTACGCCATTATGCAGAAGTCATGCTAAAATTAGAACCTCAGCCGGCCGGTACCGGGATTATTATTCATAATGCATCAACAGCCAGTAACTTAGAAAAAAATTATCAGCAACAAGTTATTTCCTATCTTAAAAATTTTCAACATCGTGGTGTTTTAGCCGGTTATTCTTTGGCAGATATAAAAATAACTCTTTTGGCTGGCATTTCTCATAAAAAGCATACATCATCCAATGATTTTCGAGAAGCAACTAAGAGAGCAATTCGTCAGGCCCTTAAACAAACCAATTCATACTTGCTAGAACCATATTATAATTTTACAATAACTTTACCAGAAATTAACCTAGGTCGTGCTTTAATGGATATTGAAAAATTTCATGGTATTGCCAAAGTCACAAGTATTAATAATAATCAGGCCACCATATCAGGTAAAGCACCAGTTAGTTTGATGGCCGGTTATCAAAAAGAATTAGCTGCTTACACCCGAGGACTCGGATCTATCTCATTCGAAATAGGAAGCTTCGACAAGGCACATAATGAAGAAGAGATTATCTACAACAGCGCCTACATTGCTGATGCCGATCTATCTAATCCGGCCTATTCTATCTTCTGTGCAAATGGCGCAGGATTTATGGTGCCATGGGATCAAGTATTCGACTATATGCATCTAGATCAAAAAGTTGAAGAAAAAGAATATTCCTATGAACACAAGCGTTATAGTATTTCCAGCGAAGAAGTGGATCGAATTATTAATTTAACAGTCAACGCTAATTCAGGCAAAAAAACTAAGGCTAACTCCTCCAAAGAACTTACTTCTATTGAAGAAAGTAAGGAAATAAATGGCATTGAATATAAACCAGTCACTAAAAAAAGGTTTAAAAAGAGTTATATCCTAGTCGACGCATATAACGTTATTTTTGCTCATACAGATTTGCGAATATTGATGAACAAAAATTTAGATGCTGCTAGAATTGCCTTATTGGATGAACTATCGAACTATCAGGTAGTAACCAAAACTGAGATAATAGCTGTTTTCGATGCGTACAAAGTCCAAAGAGGTATTGAATCTATGGAAAAATATCACAATATTTATGTTGTATTTACCAAAGAGGCGCAAACAGCAGATCATTATATAGAAAGCTTTGTTCACCAAAATGCTAAAAATGCTAATATTACAGTGGTAACATCGGACCATTTAGAGCAATTAATCATAACCGGTCAAGGTGCCCACACCATGTCTGCAAAAATTTTTCGTGCCCATATGCAATTAGAAATCAATGAGCTATTAGATGAATATTTAAATAGCTGTCGTAACGAAAAAAACTTTAGTTTTGGTGATTTAAACGATTTTTTGTAATCCCAATGCTAAATGCAAAGATTATAGTCATGACATCGGGCCATTATTTAGGGCAGTTAATTATAAATCGGCCACGGTGCACACCCATGTCTGCAAAAATTTTTCTGGCTTCTATGTAGTTAATTCTCCACAAGAACTCCTCAGTCCCATAGGTGAGAACTTAAGAATCTTTGTCACAAAATTGCGGGGAAGTGGCCCTGCTCCCCTTCCAGGGGCATAGCCAGGAACTTAAGAAAAAACCATAAAATCATAGAAGCTAACGAATAGAATTTGAAGAAAGCTAAGATCAAGGTCAATGTCAAGTGCGTAGCTACGTTGCAACTCTATCCGTCCGCTTCGCAGCTACCTTCCTCAAGAGGAAGACTAAGGTCAAGTACAAGTGCGAAGTTTAAATGCGAAGTTTTTCGCTTCTTAAGTTCCCGGCTATGCCTTCTAGCGTAAGCTGACTGAGGGGTCCTTCTGGAGTGATTACTTCGTAATTTTCTGGAGTGGTTACTCTGTAATAATAATTAATTTGCTTAAGTTCCCATGTATGCCCCTCTCTCCAACTCCCTCCGTCACTTCGTGACACCTCCCTCGGAGAAGGAGGCTATTTCGCCCAATTATTGACAATAAAAATGTTTTTATTTTTGATGTATAATTCCGAATAAAGTAAGGAAGAATATTTTAAAAATACTTTATATTAGGGAGAACGCTCATGAAAATAGGAGTACCATTAAACGGATTTGCAAAATTTGCACGAAAAGTAGCTGCTGATGGGTTCACTTTACTAAAAAATAGAACAAATTTTTTACCGTTAATACAAGGAGAAAAAATAGCTATATTTGGAAGATGCCAAATAGATTACTATAGATCGGGCACTGGATCTGGTGGCGCAGTAAACACAGAATATAAGACTAATTTTTTAACTAGTTTAGAAGAGAGAAAATTTGTAGAGGTAGACCAAGCAGTCAAAAATTCGTATCTAAATTGGTTAGAATTAAATCCCTTTGATAATGGTGGCGGAGGCTGGGCGGCCGAACCATGGTGTCAAGCCGAGATGCCTTTAAACGAAGAGTTAGTAAAGACGGCTGCATTGATTAACGAAAAAGCCATAATAGTAATAGGTCGAACAGCTGGTGAAGATAAAGACAACGTAGCTGTAGCCGGAAGTTATTTATTAACAGACGCAGAAATAAATATGATAAACGTTGTCAAGGCGCATTTTAAAAAAATTGGTATCATTATAAATGTTGGAAATATAATAGATACATCTTGGGTAGACGACAAAATTGATATGCTAGCTTATTCTTGGCATGGTGGTCAAGAAGGTGGCAATGCACTAGTAGATGTTTTAATCGGTCAAGTGACACCAAGCGGAAAATTACCAGATAGCATAGCATTATCGATAAGTGATTATCCTCAAAACCATGGCGGAAAAAAAGAAAATATTTATGAAGAGGACATCTACGTTGGCTATAGATATTTAGAAACATTTGCACCGGATCGAGTATTATATCCGTTTGGATACGGATTATCTTATACGGAATTTGATATTAGCGATATATCAGGCCATGTAGTAGAAGACAGAATTGAATTTCAAGCTAAGGTTACAAATATCGGCAAAAAGTATTCCGGCCGAGAAGTTATACAAATATATTTAGAAGCACCACAAGGGCTATTAGGGAAAGCTAGTAGAAGTTTAGTGGGCTTCATTAAGACACCTGAACTGGAGCCTAAGCAGTCTATTACCGTAGAAATTATTGTTCCATTCTATAATTTAGCATCATATGATGATTCTGGAATTACCGGATATAAATCTGCTTATATTTTAGAAAGTGGAGAATACAAATTTTATTTAGGCAATAGTGTTAAGGCTCCAAACCTAGTTGTAATCGATGGCAGTACTTTTTGGATAGACACTACAAAAGTAATCGAACAATTACAAGAAGCGTTAGCGCCCATTCAAAATTTTAACAGAATCAAACCTCTAAACGGTTCTATATCTTATGAAAAGGCTCCAACCAGAACTATTGATTTAGCCGAACGAGTGAACAATGTATCTGATGCGATCGAGATTACTGGGGACAAAGGCTTAAAATTAAAAGACGCTAAATCCATAGATGAGTTTATAGCACAGTTAAGTATCGAGGATTTATCTATCATCGTAAGAGGCGAGGGCATGAGTCATCCGCAAGTTACTCCCGGAACAGCTTCGGCCTTTGGTGGCGTGACAGAACATTTAAGAAGCTTGGGCATTCCTCTTATGTGTACTGCTGACGGCCCTTCGGGTATTAGAATGGAAAGCGGATTAAAAGCTACTCAACTTCCGATCGGTACCTTATTAGCCTCAACTTGGGATCCCGAATTAATCGAATTCTTATACAAGATGGAAGGCCAAGAATTAAAAAGTAACTATATAGACTTATTACTCGGACCAGGAATGAACATCCACCGAAGTCCTTTAAACGGAAGAAATTTCGAGTACTTTTCTGAAGACCCTCTTTTAACCGGAAAAATGGCTGCAGCTATGGTTAGAGGAATTCACAAAGGCGGCGCTGAAGCAACCTTAAAACACTTTGCCTGCAATAGTCAAGAAGCATATCGCCACCAGGTTAATTCTGTTGTATCCGAGAGGGCGTTGCGAGAAATATATTTGAAAGGCTTCGAAATTGCTGTTAAAGAAGGTCACGCCAAAAGTGTTATGACTGCTTACAATTCAATAAATGGCCATTGGTGCGCATCCAACTATGACCTAAACAGTACTATTTTGAGAGATGAATGGAAATTTGACGGAATAGTTATGACTGACTGGTGGGCTAGCATGAACGATACTATCGAAGGTGGACCGGCTTCTAAAAAAGATACTGCAGACATGGTTCGTTCTCAAAATGATCTTTACATGGTCGTTGGAAATTTTGGCGCCGAGACCAATATCAATCAAGATAATATATTAGAATATCTTGCAAATGGAAAACTTACTATTTCTCAACTTCAGCGCTCAGCTAAAAATATATGTAATTTTGCTAAAACTACAGCCGCTATCAATCGGGATGAATTAATTTTCGGATCGGCCCAAGTTATCGAGCCAGATTTAAGTATATCGCAAGAAGGCTTAGATATAATAATAGATGAACTCCAATTCGATGGTAAAAATTACACCTTCATGTTTGATGGCGAAAGTGGCGTTCATCAACTAGATGCTATCTTTTCTTGTTCGGCTGCTGGCCTTTTCCAGCTAAGCTGCAATATATTTTTAAACGATAAAATAATAACTACAATCCAAACTGGGAATACCGATAATAAATCCGTAAAGCGTAAATTAGCTGAAGTAGATTTAAAACCGGGCGTTTACACTTTTAATTGCGAAGGTGAAAGTATTGGGGATAAACTTATAATCGAAAAACTGATATTTGTTAAATAAACCTATAATAGCAAAACGGATATTTGTTAAATAAACTATTTTATATAAGATAAAAATCTATTGTTTTTGAGGAAACAGTGGATTTTTTTTTTATAATAATGATATTTCAGCATGTCGATATTTCATAATTGCACATTTAGCATTATATTTAAACTAATACAAAAGGAGTATTTTTATGAATAACAATATTACTTTTTTAGATGGAGCTTTAGGGACAAGTCTTTTGAAGTTCATTCCAGCTGGTGGAAACATATTCGAATTAAATATTAATCGGCCGGATTTAGTGGAACAACTTCATAGAGAATATATTCAGGCTGGATCAGAAATCATTCTAGCCAATACTTTTGGGATAAATGATTTTTCCGCAACAGACACCAATTATACTACCCAAGAACTGTTAACTTCAGCGCTTAAAATTGCAAAGTCTGCTACAAAAGGTTCATCAACCAAGGTAGCATTAGATATTGGGCCATTGATAAAGCTTCTAGAACCATATGGCGATTTAACATATGAACAATGTTCCTCTGTTTATTCTAACATTTTAAGTATTGTACCCCTATGTAAGCCGGATTATATATTCTTCGAAACTTTTATTGATTTAAAAATGTTAGAAATTGTAGTTCAACTAGGCAATCAATATAATATTCCGATATTAGTCTCCATGTCATTTTTACCCATCGGAAAAACCATCATGGGTAACAGTGTAGAAGACTTTATTTCGGCTATGCAACAATATGATAACATTATTGCAGTAGGCTCAAATTGTAGTGACACACCCTCTAAATTAAAAGAAGTTGTTAAAAAATTTCAAGAAAATACCGATAAGGCCATTATAGTGAAACCAAATGCTGGATTGCCAAAATTTAACTCTAATATTTCAGATATAATGATGGCTGAAAATTTTGCCGAAGAAATTTCTTATGCTCTATCAATACCGAATATTTATATCGGCGGTTGCTGCGGAACAACACCGTTAACTATTAAAAAGTTAGTTGAAAAATATTCTGCGTTAAGCAATCAATAGCCATTTCGGATAAGTATGTATCCATAAATTCTCAAATTGCTACGGAATAGAGTCAAGACAAACGCATGTA
>MDSO01000116.1_pt1 | contig 12705 bp, 13 predicted proteins | sample 1005691 | NCBI WGS metagenome assembly MDSO01 (sample SAMN05526595, study PRJNA338239) | gut metagenome | isolation source: stomach gut content | host: Acanthurus sohal | place: Saudi Arabia: Red Sea | collected 2011-04 | reverse complement strand
CAACTATAAACCCGGTATTTTATTATGGCATTTCTAGTGTTATTTTGCCAAGCTTTCCTGTTCTTAATTCATCAATAATAATTTTTGCTGTTCTGGCTTGGTCGACTGTTCCTCCAGAAGATAACAGTGCTCGTTTTTTTCCAATCTCTAGCATTAGCTCATAATCTGTTAAATTTTCATCTAGTTCAACATTGTATCGATTTAATAAATTTTGTGCAGCATGTATTCGGCTATATTTCACAAAATTTATTGCCAAATCTTCAATATCTAAAATATTATCATTTATTGAACCAATATAAGCTAATTTTCTTGCAACAGACTGGTCATCAAACTTTGGCCATAATATTCCTGGCATATCTAAAAGCTCAAATCCTTTTTTTATTTTTACCCATTGCTTACCTTTGGTAACCCCTGGTTTATCCCCAGTCTTTGCAACTCCTTTTCCCACTAGAGAATTTATGAAAGTAGATTTTCCTACATTCGGAATTCCAACTATCATTGCTCTTATAGGTCTATAAATTCTTCCACGTAACTTGTCACGTTCAACTTTCTCTTTCATAATTGCTTCTGCCACATTCATAACTTCTTTTATTCCTTTACCAGATGTTGAAGTTACAGGCACAACACTCACATTTTCATTTGTATACCACTTAATCCACATATCTGTTACTTTTGGATCAGCAAGGTCTGCTTTATTTAACAATATTATCCTCTTTTTATTTTTTGCGAATTTATCTATATCAGGATTTTTTGTACTATATGGTGCTCTTGCATCAACAAGTTCCATAACTACATCAACAAGTTTTATATTTTCTTCAATTAACCTCCTGGCTTTAGTCATATGTCCTGGGTACCACTGTATATCCATAATGCTTCTCCTCTTGTACTCAACGTCTTTTTTTATTTATAATAAAGTATTTTTCCTATTATATCCTTTTTTTTAATACACCCTATTCTTTGATACCTACTATCCATACTTTCGTTTATATTATCTCCCAATATAAAATATACATTCTCTGGCACTATAAAAGGATATTTTATATCTCCTCTATCACGGATATATTGATTATTAAGGTTATCAATAGCTTTATCATTTATAAAAATTTTTCCATCTTTATAAATAACTGTGTCTCCACTAACTGCGACAATTCTTTTTACTATCTCTCCATTATACTCTGTCTTGACTCCAACAATATCTCCTACTTTTGGATTAAAAATATGATAATGAATTTTATCTATAATAACTAAATCTTGATTTTGCAAAGTAGGCTGCATAGAATTCCCTTTTATCACAAATAATTGTATTGCAAAAAAAATACAAAAAAAATATAACAAAAATATAATAAAAGTTTTTTTTATCCACTTCACATTTTTTTGCATACTAAAAAATCCTTTCTCTTTAATACACAAAAAGGGACTTACAGTCCCTTATAATCTTTTAAAACCTGAAAACAGGTTCTTATCTCATTAGCTCTTTTACTTTTGCACGTTTACCTATTCTTTGACGCAAGTAATTTAATTTAGCACGTCTAACTTTACCACGACGAATAACTTCTATTTTTTCAACATTTGGTGAATGTACTGGCCAAGTTTTTTCAACTCCAACACCATTTGAAATTTTTCGTACTGTGAAAGTTTCACGTGGGCCACCATTTTGTCTTTTTAATACTGTTCCTTCAAATTTTTGAATACGTGCTTCTCTGTTTTCTTCTGGCACTTTAGCATGAACCACAACAGTGTCTCCCACTCTAAATTGTGGTACTTCTTTTTTCATTTGTGCATTTTCAATTTCTTGAATAATTTGATTTTTCATAAAGTTCTCCTTTTTTTCCTTAGATGTTCATAATGAATGTTCAAAAGCGGACCATCTGCATATTAACTATTTTTGAAGTATACCATGATTAAATATATTTTGCAATGTCTTCATTAATTTTTATTTACAATAATTAATTCTAGTTTTTTCAGTAATTTAGAATTAGTAGTAACTAAATTTGATTATAGTGGTTCATGAGCGAAATTCCTACGCCATCAAACATTTCTGCTTATAAGTACGATTTAAGTAATTCTGGTCGTTTCTTCCGTGTAACCTCTATTGCTTTTTGCCTGTTATATTCAGCTATATTTTTATGATGGCCTGAAAGCAGTATTTCAGGAACTTCTACTCCATTATATACCCTAGGTTTTGTATATTGAGGATATTCTAAAAATCCATGTGAAAAGCTTTCATCTTGAAAAGATTCCTGCTTACCCAGCACTCCCTCGACTAATCTCGAAATACTATCAATAACAACTAAAGCAGCAAGTTCTCCACCAGTTAAAATATAGTCTCCTATAGACACCTCATGCGTTACAATTTCGTCAATCACTCGTTGGTCAATCCCCTCATAATGCCCACACAACAAAATAATTTCTTTTTCTTTAGAAAATTCTTGTGCCATAGCTTGGTTCCATACTTTGCCTTGAGGAGTCATATATATTACTGGAGGATTAGCTGTTAATGAGCTTGATAAAATATGATTATAACAATCTTTTACTGGAGGAGCCATGATAAGCATACCAACCCCTCCTCCAAATGGATAATCATCTACCTTCTTATGTTTGTTGTTTGCAAAATCTCTTATGTTTATAGCTGTTATCTCAAGCAATTGTTTTTTTATAGCTCTACCAATAATGCTATGACTAATAGACTGCTCTATCATTTCTGGAAATAAAGTCATTATTATAATTTTCATTAGTCTAAAAGTCCTTTGATTACCTTTATAGTCATAGTGTTATTTGGGATATCAACATTTAAAATACACTGCTTAATAGCTGGAATTAAAACTTGCTTTGTTTTGGTTCTAACCACATATACATCATTTGCTGATGTAAACATAATATCCTCAATTATGCCAAGCTCCATACCTTCATCTGTCACAACCTTCATATCGTATAAATCATTAATGTAATACTCATTTTCCTCCAGAGGCAATGCATCTTCTTTATTTATTTTTATAATACTGTTTTTTAATTTCTCAGCCTCTTCAATGGTGTCAATACCTTTAAATTTCAAAAGCACCATGTTTTTATGAAATCTAACGGTTTCAATTTCTTGTTCAGTTAATGTTTTTCTTTCTAAGAAAACTTTACTTAATTTTTTAAATCTCTCAATATCTTCTGTGGTAGGCACTATTTTTAATTCGCCTTTTAGACCATGTGTGTTTACAATTTTCCCAATAGAATACATATTATCACTCCTTATTGTAAAAAATAGAAAAGACTAGGGAGGGTCGCCCTAGTCTTTTTATTCTATAATTTCTAGCGAAACTTTCTTTTTAATTGGCATATTAACCGATTTTAATATGTTACGTATAGCATTAATGTTTTTTCCTTGTTTACCAATTACTTTTCCAATTTCTTTTGGATTAACTTTAATGTTTACAAATATTTCATAATCAGTTTCATTAACCAAAATTTCAACTTCCTCTGGATTATCCACTAGTTCGTTAACTATCGTTTCTACTAATTTCTTCATTAATTTTCCTCAAGTAAAATTAGTTTACTTCAATTCCGGATTTTTTAATTAAAGCACGCACAGTATCTGTTGGTTGCGCTCCTTTTAATAACCATTTTTCAACCGCTTCTTTGTCAATTTTTAATTCATTTGGTTCACGACATGGATTGTAAAATCCTACTTCTTCAATAAAACGTCCATCTCTTGGTGCACGTGCATCTGCAACAACAATTCTATAAAAAGGAGCTTTCTTTGCGCCCATTCTTTTTAATCTAATTTTAACCATTATATTCACCTCATAAGTTTTCTTTTTATTTACATAAAAGGCAATTTCTTATTTCTTCCTTTTTTGCCCTTCATCATTCCTGAAAATTGTTTCATCATGCTCTTCATTTGTTCGAATTGTTTAATCAATCTGTTTACTTCACTTATATCACAACCACTACCTTTTGCTATACGTTTTTTTCTTGACATATTTAGAATGTTAGGGTTTAATCTTTCTTCTTTTGTCATTGAAAGTATAATAGCTTCAACACGAACCAGCTGGTTATCATCTACTTGAATGTCTGCCATTTTAGCTGCATTTGCTCCAGGCAACATTTTTAGTAAATCTCCAATAGGTCCCATGTTTTTAACTTGTTGCATTTGCACCAGAAAGTCTTCAAAATTAAACTCTGCTTTTTTTAACTTAGCTTCAAATTCTTTAGCTTGTGCTTCATCAATGTTTTGTTGAGCCTTTTCAATAAGGGTAAGAACATCTCCCATCCCCAATATACGTGAAGCCATTCGGTCAGGATAAAATGGCTCTAAATCTGCAAGCTTTTCTCCCATACCAACATATTTAATTGGCTTATTCGTTACTGCTTTTACAGAAAGTGCTGCTCCACCTCTATTGTCTCCGTCAAGCTTTGTCATAACAATCCCATCAATACCTAGTGCATCATTAAATGACTCAGCAACATTAACCGCATCTTGTCCTGTCATGGCATCAACGACAAGTAAAATTTCTCGTGGTTTTGTTTCTTGCTTAATAAATTTTAATTCGTTCATCAAAACTTCGTCTATATGAAGTCGTCCTGCAGTGTCTATCAATACAACATCATAGTTGTTTTCTTTGGCATGAACCATTCCTGCTTTTGCAATATCCACAGGATTAACTTTATTGCCCATATCAAATACTGGAACATTTACTTGTGCCCCAACTTTTTTCAGCTGATCTATAGCTGCAGGTCGATAAACATCACAGGCTACCAAAAGTGGTCTTTTGCCTTGTGATTTTATGAGGTTTGCAAGCTTTGCTGTAGTTGTAGTTTTTCCTGCCCCTTGCAACCCAACCATCATAATTGGTGTAATTCCTTTTGAAGCAAATGATATTTTGCTTTGGGTTGAACCCATGAGAGACACAAGTTCATCATTTACAATTTTTATAACTTGTTGCCCTGGAGTAAGACTGTCCAGAACTTCTACGCCGACAGCTCTTTCCTGAATACTCTTTATAAAGTCTTTAACAACTTTAAAGTTTACATCTGCCTCCAAAAGAGCAAGCTTAACTTCTCTTAAAGCAACTTTTATATCTTTTTCAGAAAGCTTTCCTTTGCTTTTTAGTTGCTTAAAAACGTCTTGTAATTTGGTTGATAATTGATCAAATGCCATATTTATCTCCTTTCTTAATCCTAAAGTTCACTTCTTAATTGATGTATTAAATCTTTAACAGCTAAATTATCTATTTCAAGTTCTTCTAATTGATTAAGCAAGTTATTTTGTTTTTTAAACTTATGCCATAATTTCAGCTTTTGTTCATGTTCAAATAGCTTATGCTCAGCTTTTTTTACGCTATCATATACACCTTGTCGGCTTATATTTAAAATTTCCCCGATTTCGGCCAAAGATAAATCTTCAAAATAATATTTGACTATTATGTCTTGCTGTTTCTGTGTAAGAAGTGAATGATAGAAGTCAAATAAATATGTTATCTCAATAAATTTCTCCATATCACACCTCATTGCCTGTAACGCTTTTTTACTTTACAGGTGAATTATATAGGATATACTTAGTTTTGTCAAGCTTTAAGTCTGACATAATTTCATTCACGCAAATTTACACAAAAAAAATCAGAGTACTATCCTTTATAATAGTATATAAAACAAATTTGAGTCAATATATAGTGAATATATTTAATAACTTTAGAATCACCTGCCTTTAGGCGTGTAGGATGTCAAAACATTAATAGTTTATAACTGTTTTTAATAAACATAAAGTGTTAATTTATTCTAAACATAGTGTTACCTTATTAATAATTGTATATTTGAGATTATAAACAGGAACAGCTATTAAAAAATTAAATCTTACTAGCTGAACACAAAATCACTTTATTTATTAATATACTATCACATCTTTATAGTAAAGACACTTTAGCATAGCAGTAACTAAATTCGATTATAGTGGAAACTTTCCCAATTTTCAAAAAAATATTTATAAGTACGTATTAAAAACAATTAATTATCTTCTTATCTTTATCATGAATAATATTCATGATTCATGGCGACGCTCCAAGTGGGATTTTTTAAACTCAATCTTCTTTAAGCAAATAGATTTTTAGTATTAGTGAAAATATTTAACTAGCACAACTGGTATACTATAAGCAACTTTGTTGGCTTAATGTACTAATGAAAATAAATTATTAAACAACTTAAAAAATTATAGTTAATAATTTATGAATAAAGGATATTTTTTTGTACAAATTGTACCTTAATAAGTCTACTCAAATTAACCAAATATAAAAATCCAAAGATTTTCTAACTTTAGTTGCATAAATATTCATTATACTATACCCAAAAATCCAAGTATGTATCACCACATTGACTTACGACTAATACACTAGTGGTGGATGTGTAGCAGTCACACCTTGGAATTAAAGATTCCTTTATGTTTGCTACGAACTCAAAATCATTTATAATAAAGGGACTTAAAACAGTAGCAACTAAATTTGATTATAGTGAGAAGCTTCATGTTGGGGCCACAACCCTCAACTACATCTAATATAAAATAAAATATAATATATCTAACTAGCACAATTGGTAAAATTTATAAAAAACCAGAGTACTATCCTTTATATAGTATATAAAATAAGCAGCTATATAAGCTAACTTTTATCTTGTTGTATACCTTAAGTTATATCTAGTATTTATTTTTACATGTCAAATATATTTATACAAATATATAAATTACCTATAAAATGCAGATTTAATGTATATACTAGCTAATTTTAATTATACTAATTAAATAAAGTTTTATTAAGTCGAAAATACCTACGATTTCAGTCGTTGAAGGTTTAGAATAATTGTTGTATAGGAGAGAAAATAATGAAAAAAAAGATGACTTTTGGACTTATAGCAGCAACAGTTATGCTCAGTGCCTCTGTTTATGCCACTACTCCACAAGATGACATCATAATTTTGTATACCAATGATATTCATTGTGCAATAGAAGAAAACATGGGGTATGCAGGAGTTGCAGCATATGCTAAAGAAATGGAAGGGATTTATGGAAAAGAAGATGTAATTTTAGTAGATGCAGGGGATGCACTTCAAGGTGGCCCAATCGGAAGGCTTACTCAGGGTAAAGCCATTGTTGATATAATGAACCAAGTTGGTTATGATATTTTTGTTCCTGGAAATCATGAGTTTGATTATGGCTTGCCACAATTTTTAAATCTTACAAATCTATTAAATGCAACAGTAATTTCTTGCAACTTTGTTAATCTTGATACAGACCAACCTGTTTTTGCCCCATTTGTAATGACAAAGCACGGAAACATAGATGTAGCTTTTGTTGGAATTACCACTCCACAGTCATATTTTAAAAATAAAAACGGCAAATATCACTTAAATTTTAGTAAAAATGCAGACGGCAAATGGCTATATTCAAATGTGCAAAGAGCTGTTAATGAAGCAATTAATAGTGGTGCTGATTATGTAGTTGCAGTTTCTCATCTTGGTATTGGAGAAACAAGCTACCCTTGGCGTTCAACCGACGTAATTGCTAATACTACAGGAATTGATGTTATGATTGATGGACACTCTCACAATGTTATGGAAAACCAATTAGTTCAAAATGCCAAAGGTCAAAATGTTATTTTAACTCAAGCTGGCAGTAAATTTGATAAGTTAGGTGAAATTATAATCAATCCAGACACGGATACCATAACAACTAGACTAATTTCAGAATATTCACCAAAAGACCTTGAAACTCAAATATTTATAGACAATATAAATTCAAGATTTGAAGATATCCTAAATAATGTTGTAGCAAATACCGATATTTTGTTGGCAACACGAAGTCCTGAAACTGACGTTAGAATAATCCGTTCTCAAGAAACTAATCTTGGCGATATGGTAGCAGATGCATACCGTACTTATCTTGACACAGATATTGCAATTATAAATTCTGGAGGAATAAGAGCAAGCATAGAGCCAGGCGAAATTACTCATAACGATATAATTTCAGTACATCCATTTGGAAATTGGGCAACTTCTGTTCTTGTAAATGGACAAACCATTTTGGATGCTTTAGAAATGGGAGCTAGAAAACTTCCTGCTGAAAATAATGATCTCCTTCAAGTTTCTGGATTAACATATACTATAGATGAAAATGTTCCTTCTTCTGTTGTATTGGATGATAAAGGAAGATTTGTAGAAGTAGATGGAGAATACAGAGTTAAGGATGTTATGGTTGAAGGAAACCCACTTGAGCTAGATAGAAAATATTCTGTTGGTTCAGTTGATTATCTTGTTCTTAATTATGGTAGTGGAATGTCAATGTTTAAAGATGCTATAATTTTAAAAGATAAAACTCTAGTTGACAATGAAGTTTTGCTTAACTATATAGTAGATGATTTAAAAGGAAATATTTCTAATAAATATAGAGATATCAATGGTGAAGGACGTATAAATATCATTGACCTAGTAGATCCAGCTTATAAAGAATATACTGTTGTCGAAGGTGATAGCTTATCTTCTATTGCTTATAATCAGCTTGGCAATGGCGAAAGATATAACGAAATTTACGAACTAAATAAAGATATTATAAATAGTGAAAACTTAATTTACCCTGGTCAAGTTTTAAGACTTCCTTCTAAAAATGAAGTTATATATGAATATGATATTATCGAAGACGAAGATGTTTCTCCAAATACTGAGCTAAATACCGAAATAGAAGAAAATGAAGCTATACTAGAGAGTGAAACAAACGAAAACATTATCCTCCTTGAGAATGAAACTCTAACAGAAGATAATATCATACTTGAAGATGAAACTCTAACAGAAAATAATATCATAATTAAAAATACAGAAATCATCGAAGATGATGTCATAATTGAAAATGAAGATACCTCAAAAGAAAATTCCCAAGAAGTAAACGAAGATGAAAATAAAGATACAGCCAATAAAAAAAATATCATTGAATATGAAATTATAATTGAAGAAGAAACTTTATAAAATAACAGATTTAAAGCATAACTCTTGCAGGACTTTGCAGGGGCGGACAATGTTCGCCTCCCTTTCATAAATTCCTAAATTTAAGAAGGGTTTTTTCAGTACCCTCCTTAATAAACAAATAAAAAATCACCATTATCTTTTATATGGGACTAAATATACTCTAATAATTACATAATACACACATGCAATCCAAACGATAAAGAGTATAGGCATAAGCTTTTTACATTTAACTGGAAATGCACTTCCAACAATAACTCCAAATAATATCATACTAGTTTTAAATATGGACCAATCCATAATATCAAATTTAGAAACACTTTTATTTGCTTTTTTAACAAGTTCTTGCACAATAACACCTCCAGCTTATACTTTCCAAAACTTCTATAAAGACCTATAGCATTTAACAGATAGTCTTATTATTTATCTGGTGCTAAATATATTTTAAACATTAAGTAATGAAAACATACAATCCAAATAATAAAAATTATTTGTCTAAATCGGTTACATTCTTCCGAAAACGTGCAACCAATGATAGTCCCAAATAATATCATGCAGGTTTTAAATATGGACCAATCCATAATATCAAATTTAGAAATACTTTTATTTGCTTTTTTAATAACTTCTTGCACAATAACACCTCCTAGGTTAGATTAACTTTAGTATATCTTAAAATACGTATTAGTATACTTTGATTCCCCCCCACACCTATGGTAAACTCTGAATCTTAATCTGTTATTATGATTACCAAAAGAGTGACTTCATTGGTTAAATGTTTTAAATGAAAATTAATTAGCTTCTTAATATTTTTTATGTACAAGAATATTGATATAGTGAAATGTAATTATGTTTTAATATATCTATTTGCTAGTAATTATACTATATATATTTTTTTCTATGATAAATTTAAATAAAAATATGAATTAGTTTATGTAAGTATTGTTTGGGACAAAACTGGTATGCTAAAATAATTTTTATAAACTATTTTCTAATCATATTATCCACAATGCTAACTGAACGAATCTCCGTTTCTTATTTCTTGTTAATAAAGCTGAAAAATTCCACAAAGGTTATTCTTTTTTTGAATGCATTTCGTACAGAGGTATTATCTATTTAATTTTATAACTTTTTTTAAAGATTATAATTAGTTTACAAACAACTGAAATAAAAGGAGGAAATATTATATGAATAGTGCAATGATGGTCGACTTACTGAAAAGTTTATCTTTACTTGGTGGGTTTTTAATTATTGGTATGTTTTTACGTGCTAAATTTAAAATTTTTCAAGTTACCTTTATTCCAGCTTCTGTAATTGGAGGAGTACTTTTATTATTATTGGGACCACAAGTATTTAACTTACTTCCCGTTTCTGGAGATTGGTTTACACTATATTCTTTATTACCAGGAGTTCTTATTGTACCAATTGTAGCAACAGTACCTTTGGGATTACATATTAATATAAAAAGTGAAAATAATGAAAGTAAAATACTAAATAATATTATTCCACTTACATGTATAGGTGTTGCAATAAGTATGTTACAATTTGCAATAGGATTTGGAACACAAATTATATTTGGAAAAGAAAATTTATATGATGTATTTGGAATTGAACTAGGAGTGGGATTTGTAGGTGGACATGGAACAGCTGGAACACTTGGTTCAACACTATCCGAAATGGGCGTTGTATATTGGGACGTTTCACAAGGAGTTGGAACCACAACAGCAACCTTTGGTATTGTTGGAGGAATTTTAATAGGAATTGCTCTAATAAACTGGGCTGCACGTTCCGGAAATACAGCTATGCTAACAAAACCTGCGGATATTCCTGAACATATGCGTGTTGGGTTTGAACCTAATATAGAAAAACAATCTTCAATTGGACGTGAGACTACGTTTTCATCTTCAATAGATACTGTAGCATTTCATGTAGCTCTAATATTTATGGCTTGTGGATTAGCATACTGGGTACAAGGAGTAATGAAAGACTTAAATATTCCTATATTAAGTAGTATATCTGTATGGGCATATGGAATAATAGTAATGTTTGCTATATGGGGTATAATATGTAAAATGAAAGTAGACTTCTTAGTAGACAGTCGAGTACGCAGTAAAATCTCAGGGTCTTTTACAGAATTTGCCGTTATAGCAGCTGTTGCAAGTTTGCCCATTAAAACAGTAGCAACCTACATATTGCCAATCTTAGTAATGGTTACACTAGGATTTATTGTGACAGTTTTAGTATTATTTATTTATTGCAAGAAATTTCTTAAAGGATATTGGTTTGAACAAATGATAGCAACCTTTGGAATGTGCACAGGAGTATTTTTAACAGGAGTTCTTTTATTACGTATTTGTGATCCAAAGATGGAAAGCCCTGCTCTTGCAAACTACACATTATCATATACTGTATGTTCTATTATCTTTTTTGCTCTACTTGATACGTTTATTAATTTACCAATTACATCTGGTACAACATTTGCTATAAGTGCAACTCTAATAATTGCAGCGACTGCTATAATTATAGGTATAGTCTATAGCCAAGTGATGTTCCGTAATAACACATCCAGTAATAAATAGGAATTTAAGAAATCTCCCACCTATATAGGCGGTGAGATGAATTATGTCAACTTTCTTGCATTAAATAATTTAGTATAATTATTGGATGAATGGAACATTATAAAGACTACGTCAATGAATTAGCTCTAATAAACTTGGTAGATTATTACTTATTTGAAAATTCCCCACATCTATATGGAGTGTTTATAAAATGTAACATAAATTTAATAACAAGGAGTAAATGTATGAATTTAAAAGTAGAAATATTAGCTCAAGCAAAAAAACTTTCACCATACCTAGAAGAACTGTATCATCATTTTCATGCCAATCCCGAGCTTTCAAGCAAAGAAATAAATACAGCCAATAAAATTGTTGAGGAATTAGAAAAAATCGGTGGATATCATATTGAAAAAAATGTTGGTGGGCATGGGATTATAGCTACATTGGATGGAGCAGGCAAAGGACCTATGGTAGCCTTAAGAGCAGATATGGATGCACTAGCTATTGAAGAACAGACTGGGTTAGAACATGCTTCAACTAATAAAGGCGTAATGCATGCTTGTGGCCATGATGCTCATATGGCAATAGCACTAGGGTCCGCACGATTACTTGCTGAATGTAAACCTTATTTAGAAGGAAGTGTTAGAATTATATTTCAACCAGCAGAAGAATTTGTGCCACTAGGAGGAGCTAAACAAATGATAGAAGAAGGAGCACTGGATGGAGTAGATGCTATTTTTGGTTTACATGTGTTCCCAGATCCACATTTAGGTGTTGGAACATTTGGCTTTCGTGCAGGTGAATTGATGGCCGCATCTGATAGAATAGAAATTGAAATCATAGGTAAAAGTGCTCATGCTGCACAACCAAATCAAGGAGTGGATGCTCTTGTAGCTGGGTCTCAATTTATTACTATGATTCAAAGTATTATAAGTCGTAATGTTGATCCACTAGAGTCAGCAGTGCTTACTTTTGGCTCATTTCAGTGTGGTAAACAATATAACATAGTGCCTGAACAGTGTATAATTGAGGGGACCTGTCGCACATATAACCCTAAAATACGTGATTTAATGGAACTACGTATAGAAAATGTTCTCAGTGGAGTCTGCTCTGCTACAGGAACAAAATATAAATTCAAATATCACAGAGGATATCCTGCTTTAAT
>MDSO01000115.1_pt1 | contig 12739 bp, 10 predicted proteins | sample 1005691 | NCBI WGS metagenome assembly MDSO01 (sample SAMN05526595, study PRJNA338239) | gut metagenome | isolation source: stomach gut content | host: Acanthurus sohal | place: Saudi Arabia: Red Sea | collected 2011-04 | reverse complement strand
TCATAACTTTATGCAATACCAACATTATATATTTAGTATTAATTAAATTGTACCTTAAGTATAAGCTTATTTCAAGTATTTAAAAGAAAGTTTATGAGCAATTACTACAATTCAAAAAATTAAAATATTATGTTTTTAAATTTAATGAAATAATAAAGCTTGTATACAATTTATATCTACCTCTATGCCAAAAGGCAAGAGATGCCTTACTATACTTTGTGGACATAAGTTTTAAAATGTTGATTATTATCCATTAAAATGGTCAACATTGTTAGTCTTTTCATTGCTAATTTATAGTTATTAATTTCCAAACAATCTTCTATAGTTTTTGCAAAATATTCTATGAAAATAAGTTTGTTAATCATTTCATCATTTCTTTCTTCTTCATTACAAAGAAATTCTATATCTTTATTCACTTCTTCTACAAAAACTTGTTTCTGATTTAAAATTGCAGCTTTAATAATTTCATTATTCATTTAATAGTCTCCAATCTAATATGTATTTTTAGTTGTTGTAACAGAATTATGATTACTAAGTTTTAACTACTTTAATGATAAGCAAACAGACCTTCTTTTATTATTTATAATAATTTAAGAAAGGTCTGTTTTTTATTTTATATAATAGCTAAACTATTATTAAAATTTTATCTCTTTTTTTATTATATATATTCATAATATCATATATTTTTATTAAAGGTCAATATGTACTTTATATTAAATTATAATTTTCTAAAAATTTTTAATTTAACATATTATATAAAGTGTATTAAAAATAAATTGTTATTTCAAGATTTATTCACAATATTTTCAGATAATAAATTGTTAATTTGATTTAAAATTATAAATAGGTTTGATAATTTTTATAATATCAATAGTTTCTTCAACGTTTTCAACAATTTCTTTCATATCTTTATAAACAAAGTAACTCTCATCAATAGTTCCTGAAGTTGTATAAATTCCTTCCATTGATCTTTTAAACATATTTAATGTTGCTTTTTGTTTTGACTCAGACCTGCTCATAATTCGTCCAGCTCCATGTGGAGCAGAAAATTTACAATCAGGCTTTCCCTTACCACATGCATATTAATAGAAATAATTTTAATATTACAAATATATTTTTCTTTAATTTCTTTTATAGCATTATTAATAAGATGTGTTTGCTTATTTTTTTTTATTGTTGAATTATTTTTTCAACTTCCTTATTTTGATCGTTTTTACTGTTTTTTAGAATATCATAAGCAAGACCCTGATAGAATTCTGCTATCTGTTTTCCAAGATAACGACTACCTGAATGAATAGTTATGTAATCGAATTTGTGTAAACTTTTAAGTTAAATGGAAATTAAATGGAAAAAAAACTAGAGACCAAAAAAATCTCTAGTTTAAAATAACTAATTTATTAATTATACTTATCATATGCCTTTGCATTAACAGGAACAATTTGATTATTAACTCCTACTAATTTTTTTAATTTACTAAGAGCTCCTCTTACAAAATCACTTCACGTTGCATATGAGTGTGTTGACTATAAATGTATAATACTTATTCATTACAAAGTATTATACTAAATGCAATTAGAAATTGTACCTAAAACAATTGTCTAAAAGCGCACTTTAAGTTTAATGTGTATTGATTTAATTCCTGAATCCTGGAAAAAGACTAAAGGGATTTTTCTCTTATTTGCTTTTGATAATATGGCAAGCACATAAGATATACATTAGCAAAATATTTGTTTTAAAAATTAAGAAATATAAAAAAGTATCTTCAAAAAATATAAAAACTTAGTTGAGTATGTATACGATCAATATCAATCAAATTATTTATTTTTAGATACCTTTTTATTTGAGCAAAAAGATTTTTAGTTGTTACAGAAATTCCATAGAGCAAAGTTTTCATTTTTTCAGCAAGTTTGACATATGTGCAATTTGAATTGCATTAAATTTACTTAAGTCTATTCCCTGAAGACTATCGCATCTTTTAAACATACATCCCAGATATACTACGTTAGAAGTATTAAAATTATTTAAGTTTAATTGGACTAATTCAGTGCATTCAGCAAACATACAACTCATATCTGTTACTTTAGAAGTATCAAAAGTATTTAGGTTCAATTGTTTTAGTTTGTTACAGCCAAAAAATAAACAACTCATATCTGTTACATTTGAAGTATTAAAATTGCTTAAATTTAATTCTTTTAAGCTATTACACCAAAAGAACATACAGCTCATATTTTTGACTTTACTTGTGTCAAAATTGCTTAAATTTATTTCCTTTAAGTTATTACATTCATAAAACATATAGTTCATACTTTCCACTTTACTTGTATCAAATTTATTTAAATTTAATCTTTTTAATGTTTTACATTCAGAAAACATAAAGCTCATATCTTTTACTTTAGAAGTATCAAAATTGCTTAAATTTAATTGTTTTAATTCCTTGCATTGTTCAAACATACTTCTCATATCTTTTACTTTAGAAGTATTAAAGTTACTTAAATTTAATTTTTCTAATGAATGGCATTTAGCAAACATACGACTCATGTCTGTTATATGACTAGTATCGAAATTACTTAAATCTAACAACATCATTTCGTTGCATTTATAAAATAATTCTGTCATACTTAGTACTAATTTGCCTTCATGTCTTATTAAAGGCGGAGGAAGAATTGTGTATGGATGAAGATTATTGTTTAATTCTTCACGAAAATAATAAGATAATCTCACACTTTTAACAGGTAGTTGTTCTTCAGAAAATCCAATATAATATTCATAAAATATTCTTTCATCTTTTTCAATATTTTTATAAGGCAAATCTTCAGAGATTATATTACTTGTATACTCATTTAATATAGCATTTTTAACTAAACCTTCTTGTATTAAACATTTCAAGTTTGAAATATCAAGAAATTGTATATTCTCTACAATATTTTTTTCATTACTATCAACAATTTTTAATTCATATCCACCAATATAATTATTATTTATGCTAATAATTGCTGTTAATTTACACTTAGAGTTTGTTGTTTCTATTAATTCTTTAAATTTTGTAATATCCATATTATCCACACATTCTAAGTCAACAATAAAATCATGTAATTCATTTTTTAATTGTGTTATATTAATTGAATTCTGTTTCTCTTCTAAAGTTTTAATTCTGCCTTGAAGTCTCTTTTCTTGTTGTTCCATTTCTTTAATATTTTGCTGTACTAAGGATAATTCTTGTGTTAGCCATTCAATTTCTTCTTTATACATTTATTTTCCCCCTAATGCATTTTTGTATAGTCTATATAATATTTGTCTTTTATATTATAAAACAAATTTAAAAATCAAACAACATATTTAAATGGATAGATGAAAATATAAGTGAAATAAGACTGAAATTAGGTATAATTGAATCTCATATCCCAAGGAGTAGGATTAATAAAGTTAAGATTTTATTAATTTTAAGGCAGAAAACCACTATCCCTTTAGGGTAGTGGATGAATGCCTATCCTTTAAGATAAAAATACCTCCTGATTACTATTGAGGGTGAGTCCACTTCGCCAATGTTATAGTAGGTTTTGTATATCAATAGCTCTTCTCCTCTCATCAAAGATGGTTAATCATTGACCTCAGAGCTTGAAACTATTGAAGTATTTCAAGGTAACTATATATGATTTTGCTTGATTTCTCAAGCCCACACTCTTTATGGTGTGGCAATTGATCATATAAGCTCTTTGAATATAAACCATGTATTAAACATATGTTATTCAGATAATATAACTAGACCTACAACACCAGGTCCTGTATGAATACCCATTGCAGCTCCAATTTCTTCAAGACTAATTTCTGTAATACCTTTAAAATCCTTAATTTGATTATAAAATTCTTCTGCTTCAGCATCAGCATCCCCAGATAAAACCCAAACTTCACATTTAGATTGTTTTAAAGTATCTTGTAAAATTGTAATTAATTCTTGAAAAGCTTTCTTTCTTCCTCTAGGTTTACTTACTGGATATAATATGCCTTTTTCATGGTCAATACCTATAATTGGTTTGAAATTTAAAATTGTACCAACTGTTCCTGCAGTTTTACCCAATCTACCACCTTTAATTAAAAATTCAAGATTATCAACATTGATATATCCCTGAAGTCTTTTTTGAACATCAGGAATTTTATTTAAAATTTCTTCAACTGAAAATCCAGCTTTAATATATTTAGCTATTTGAATAACTACAACACCTTCAGGATATCCTAAAGTTTTAGTATCAACATAGTGAAACTTAACACTAGAAAATTCTTCACAAATAATTTTTAAACTATTTAATGTTCCAGATAGAGCTGTTGATATACATGCTACTATAATATCAGTATATCCTTCTTCAATTATCGATTTTATAATATTTTGGGCATACATTATATCAGGTAAAGATGTTGTTGGAATCTCTTGATCTAATTTTGCATACATTTCTTTTGAAGAAATTGTTACCTTATCTAGATACTCTGCATCTTTATAAATAATTTTCAATGGAACTTGATAAATTCCATATTGTTCTATAGTTTGAATACTTAAATCACAAGCGCTATCCGTAACTACTGCTATTTTTTCCATAAAACCCTCCAATTGGTTATGATAAAGAGAAAAATAAAATTTTTTTTATTCTGTATAAAGATTATCTATTAAGGTTTTAATGTCTTTATTACCCATCAAATCTACTAAATTTGTATCTTCTAAAGATAACAACTCATTATCAATTTCTATAGCTTCTTTTAATTTTTCAGAAGTAAATATATTTACTTCCAAATCATTATGATTGAAACTGTTAGATAAATATTTTTTAAATTGACCTTCATCCATTACAAAAGGAATACATTTTAAAATATATTGTAGTTTAGCATTTAATTCACAGGGATTGCATTTATCAGCATATTTGTCTAATTCTTCCAAAAAGGTATCAATTTCTTTGTAATGTACTCTTGAATCAGTTTTGTAAAAACTTATTAAATCATCTAAAAATAGGCTCAAGCAAAAATGCATTATATTCTCAGTTTGATTATCTAAATCTAACTCTTCAAAATATATTTCTTCCAACTCTGCTTCAATCATATCAATGCGCTCTGAAATTTCATATGAATTATATTGTTTTGGATTTTTTATAATATAATATAAATCGCTAAAGCTTGGGTGCAATTCTAATAATGTATCAAATTCAAGATTTTCTAACACTAGTAAATTGCATGCGCAACCAAAAAAACAAAAAATGTCATTTAATAAATCTAAATAATCATCATTAAACAATAGTATTTCTTCTAAGTCGTCATAATATTCTTCATAAGAAATATCATCATCAAGATTTATTATTTGCTCAAAATTATCTTTAAGAATAGCTCTTAATTCTTCCCCAGCAGCCTCAAATCCTCCTAACAAAGAAAAAGATAATTTGCCTAATATATTTTCATCATACTCTATGTGTTTTAAGCTTTCTTTGATATAATTTCGAGCACTAGAATAATCAAATCCAAGAGGAATTATTTCCAGTAAATTTTTTCCAATTATTTGTTGAACAGTTGAGTCAGCAGAAAATAATATTTCACTTGTATCATTAATTATATTTTTAAAGTTATATTGTTGCTTTTGATGAATTTCTACTAAAGGTTCTACATAAGTTTTATCAGATGAAATTTCCATGAATTTACAACGTAATTCAAAATTAAGAGTATATGTTCCTAAAAATATTTGTTCAATTTTACTACGAGTTTCCATAATTTCATTGATTATAGAAGATTTATTTGATGTATTCAAGTTTACATTTTTAGATAAATTTTTTACTAAGGAAAGTGTAAATTTTTTTATACGAGCAAATTCAAAATCATCTCTTAAAACTTCCATTGTATCAGTTTTTTCTAAAATGTCTTTATATTTTTGTATTAATACTATATAAGAATACGCTAAACTATTTTCTATTGCCATATTATTCCTCCAAAAAATTAAATCTTTTTATTAAGAATAACCAATTTTTAAAATAAAGGCAAGAGATTTAACAAATTTAAATTAAATTTTTACAAAAACTAATTGAAAAAATTTGAAATTTATATTAATATAAAGGTATCATTTAAGGAGGATTTATCATGGATTATAGTTTACTAGGGAATACAGATCAACCACATGAATTTTTAGGAATGCACGAACAATATAAAAAAGGAGTAGAAGTAATAGTTGTCAGAGTATTTTGTTTAGATGCAATTAAAGTTGTTGTAAAGAATAAAATAGAACCTGACAAAGAATATGTACTTCAAGAATTATCAGAAGGTATTTTTGCAGGAGTAATGGGTAAATGTAAAAAGAGATTTCCATATATTTTATGTTATACTAATAAAAATGGAGAAACTTGGGAAAGTGAAGACGCATATGCATTTGAACCTTATATAGAACAGGATAATTTAAAAGCATTTTTAACTTCAATTGACACAAAAGCATATACTTGGATGGGTGCACATGTTGTAACTAAAGATGATATAGAAGGTGTAAACTTTACTGTTTGGGCTCCTCATGCAAAAAGAGTTAGTGTCATTGGTGAGTTTAATAATTGGGATGGCCGTCGTCATGTTATGAGTAATTATAAACATTCTGGTATATTTAATTTATTTATCCCAGGACTAACAGAACACAATTCTTATAAATATGAAATTAAAACACAAAATGATACTTTATTATATAAAGCAGACCCATATGCAAGACGTTTTGCATTAAGACCTGAAACGTATTGTTTTCCATATAATGGTCATAGTTATACTTGGAAAAATAAAAACTTTGATAAAAAAGATATCAGCTCAGTAAATAAGCCTGTAAATATTTATGAAGTTCATATAGGTTCTTGGAGAAGAAAAGGGAATAATGAGTTCTTAACCTATAGAGAAGTTGCACAACCTTTAGCTGAGTATGTTAGTGAAATGAATTATACTCATGTTGAACTTATGGGAATTATGGAACATCCTTTTGATGGTTCATGGGGATATCAAGTTACTGGATATTTCGCCCCAACAACAAGATATGGTATGCCTGATGATTTTAAATATTTAATGGATGTATTGCACCAACATGGAATAGGTGTTATTTTAGATTGGGTTCCAGGACATTTTCCAAAAGATGCTTTTGGATTTGAATATTTTGATGGGACACATCTTTATGAAAAGCCAGAAACACATCCAGACTGGGGAACACTTTTATTTGACTATTATAAGAGAGAAGTAAAAAGCTTCTTAATTTCTAGTGCAATGATGTGGTTTGATGAATATCAAGCAGATGGAATAAGAGTAGACGCAGTTGCTTCAATGCTTTTTGGCGGAAATTTAGGAAGTCATGAATCAGATGGAACAGCAGTTGAATTTTTAAAGGAGTTAAACCAATCTGTAAAAAAAGAATTTCCTTATAAAATTGTAATTGCAGAAGACTCAAGTGCCTGGTATGGAGTTACTAAAAAAGTTGATGAAGGTGGTTTAGGATTTGACTATAAGTGGAATTTAGGTTGGATGAACGATGTATTAAAATATATGAAATATAAGTTTGAACATAGAGGATATATCCATGACAAACTAACATTCAGTTTATCTTATATGTATAATGAAAATTATATACTTCCACTTTCACATGATGAAGTTGTTCATGGAAAAAGCCCAATGCTTTATAAAATGTCTGGTGATTGGTGGCAAAGACAAGCAAACTTAAGACTGCTATATGGATATATGTATACACATCCAGGTAAAAAATTAATATTTATGGGTAATGAATTTGTACAAACAAGCGAATGGTATGAAGGAAAATCTCTTGATTGGCATCTTCTTGAGCATAAAGATCATAGCGAAACTCTTTTATATGTAAAAGAATTAAATGAACTTTATAAATCACACCCTGCTTTATATGAAGAGAAAGATTTAGGTTCAAATTTTTCTTGGATTAAAGGGGATGATTTAGATACCTTAGTAGTAAGTTTCATAAGAAGAACAAAAAAAGAAGAATTAATAATAATATTAAACTTTTCTGTTGCAACCCATTTGGGATATATTGTTGGAGCAGAAAAAGAAGGAACTTATGAGGAAATCTTTAATAGTGATAAATTAGAATTTGGTGGAACAGGTCGATTAAATGGCGAGATTAAAACTAATAATTTTGGGAACAATTGGAAAGAGTTTTCTTTATATGTAGATGTTCCTCCAGCAGGACTAGTCGTTTTAAAACATGTTAAATAGTTAGAAAGCACACATCCTTAAGGGTGTGTGCCTTTTTTAATAAGTTATAAATCTTATAATTACATCAATGGGCTTATATCCCACCCCTAAAATGGAGTTACGCCCTTATTCTATAATCTTTATATTTGTTATTCTCTTGATAGTAGAAAATTTTTAGTTATAAATGGAAAGTATACTAATAGCAAATTAAATAAATACACATTGCGGTTTAAATTACTTTACTAGATAATTATTTTATGTACAATTTCTAATTGCGTCTAGTATAGAATTTTATATCGTCTATAGAGCTATATTAAATGAACTACCACTTATTAAATTCATCATATTTTTTTGTACTTGCATTTGATATTGTGAAAGTGCATTTTTAGTATTTAAATTCATTATTTCTTCTGCATAATCAGTATCTTGAATACGACTAGCAGTTGCTTTAAGATTTTCAGAAGTTACTGCATTAGAATTATATTGATGTTGCATTCCGTTTGTTTGTGCACCAAGTTCTGACTGTAATGAAGCTACTTGATCTAAAGCTTGATCAATAGTATCTAAAGAAAAATCTCCAGTTACATCAAAATCAGCAATTCCTAAACTTTCAAGACTTATTTCTCCAAGTTGATTTTCTCCTGAACCAAACAAAGATTGAGCATTAAATTCTCCATTTGATAAGCTATCAGAAATGCCTTCTTTTATATAATCAATTTCGCCTTGAATAATTTCTCGTTCAGAACTGGATAAAGTTCCGTTAGATGCTTGAACACTAAGTTCTTGAATTCTATTTAAACTATCAGCTACACCACTTAAAGCACTATCTCCTACATTAATTCTATCCATTTCCATTGAAAGATTTTGATTTTGCATATCTATTCCAACATATGAAGAAAGAATATTTTGTGCAATAGCTAATCCAGCAGCATCATCAGCAGCAGAATTAATTTTCTTTCCACTTGTTAATTTTTCTTGCGCCTCTTCTCGTTCACGGCGAGTTTCTTCTACTTTGCTTTCTTGTTGCTTTTGTGTTTGTATTCTAGTTGTGTACATATTGGGTGAACTACCACCAATTGCACCAATTGCCATAACTATCACCTCTTCTAATCTGCAGGTTTACTTCCTACATTAAGATATCATAGATTGATTTTGAACCATTCATAAAGCCAAGAAGACTTGAGTAACTTTCATATTTATACATATTTTGTAAAGTGGCTCCTGTAAATTCTTTAAATGCATCATATTCATCTTCTTCAGTTTGATTATTATTTTCTTGATCATTATTTGTTTGATTATTATTTTGTGTATTATCTGTTTGTGTATCTTCTTCAGGTGTAGCTGTTGTTGCTCCTGCTACAGCCTCAGAATCACCTACACCAACGCTTAAATCGCCACTAGTTGAGTATGAAGTTCCATTAATTTGTGCATAAGCATTTTCAATAGTTTGTATTGAACCTTCAGCAGCAACATCTAAGTCTTCTAATCCCAAGCTTTCAAGAGTATCTTCACTACCACTTTCTTCTAAAGCAGCACTAAGTTCTACTTTCAACTCTTCAAATTTATCTTGTAAAATTCCTTTATATCCATCTGTAAAAGCTTTAGAACCTTCTATGCTAATATCTCGAATTTGATTCAAAATGTCATTCACTGGATTGCTTTCAGTCTCAATTTCAGTATCCTCACTTACAGCACTAACTTGATTTACGGTATTTTGATTTATTTGTGATGTAAGAATATTTTGTGCATTACTTACTGCGGTTGCGCTATCTGTTATTTCTGCTGAACTTGAATTTTCTTCCTGTTCTTGAACTACCTGAGCATTTTGTGGTTGCACTTCCTCCACAGGAGGTTGAGCTTGAATTGCTTTTGTATTACTTGTTCCTTGAACATACTGTCTGCTTGTTATTCCGCTAACTGCTCCAACTGCCATAATTATCACCTCGTTTTATTATTTAAGAAAACATGTTAAAAGTTGTTGCTACTTGACTATATCCTCCCGTAAATAAATTTAGCATATTTTGATAGGTTTGATATTGATATCTTTTAGAAAAATTTGTAAATTTATTAAGGACTTCTTGCCAAGCTTCATTGTCACTAAGTGTAGGAGTGCTATCACTTTGACTATTATCAGTATATTCTTCTGTATCCTTATTTATTTCTTCTTCACCTAAAGTTGACTTTTCACCAGTAAGTGTTTCCATAGCATTATGAAGAGTATCTAAAGAAAATTCTTCTGTAACGTCAAAATCATTAATTCCTAAATCATCCAAAGTAACACCTGTGTCTTCTAAAGTATCATTAATATTCCTTTTAATACGGTCAACTTCCTCTTGTAAAAGTTCTTTATATCCAGGAATATTTATATCAGCAGCTGTAGTACCAAGAGCGTATAACTTCTCTAAATCAGATGCAATTTTATCTTCAACAGAATTACTTAAACCTAATGGATTTTCTTTTTTATAAGATATCATCCCAATAGCATCATTGATAGCCTCTAAAGAGTTCTCTATGGAATTATCGTTTGTAACATCTATATTTTCTAATCCTAAACTCTTAAGGTCATGCCCAATGTTCAATTCTTTTAAATCTAATTCAAGTTGCTCTAAAAGTTGATTAATTTGGTCTTGAGAAAATTCAAGATAATCATCTGATGTAGCTTCTGATGCAGCAGTTACTTGATCACGAATTTTTTCAAGAGTATTATTTATTGTATCTAAAGTAACATCGCTTTTCTTGTTTATATTGTTTTGAGTAATATTATTTATATCTTGGCTATCTTCTGTACCTTGTTGCTCGTAATTTACGTCTACACTCTCGTCTGTAACGTTAGGAGCTATATTATCTTCTTCACTTGAAATGTTTTGTGTTTTATTAACAATATTTTGATTTATCTGCGCTGAAAGGATATGCTGTGCATTTGAAATACCAGTTGATTTATCTGTTATTTTAGAATGTTGTTTATTTATATCAGTAATATTTTCTTGGGAATGTATTTGTTCTTGTGAAATTGATTGAACAGGATTAATATGCTCTGTTGCTAATGTATCTTGAACTTTTTTTATTGGTTGTATATAATGTGAACCAGAAGATCTACTAACTTGGTTAATTGTCATAATATTCACCTCAATTTATCAATAATTATTACACTACATAATAATTTCGGCATAAAGTGTAAAAAACATAATAAGAAAAAAACATTTTTTATTACTTATTATGCTGTTGAATAATTTAGTGGATAACTAATAAAATTACTTTTTTCATAGCATGATACTAACCCATTGTGCTAGTGAAATATTTTATCAAATATACTAAACGCAATTAGAAATTGTACATAAAACAATTATCTAAAAGAATAATTTAAAATTCAATGTGTATTGATTTAATTCATGAATCATAGAAAAATACCAGATAAGAGATTTAGGAACAACATGACTAAACCTCTTATTTGCTTTCAGTATAAAATTCCCCACATGATGACATGTACAAATTGCACAAATGTGCATAAATATGCATTTTGGAGTGATTTCAATTTTATTGGACAGAATTCCCTAGTGGGAAGAAACAAATTAGGGTATTTTGTCAGTTGTATTTTGTTAGATATAGGTATATGCTTTAATAGTTAACCCGTGTGAAAAAAACGATTAGCAGAGTAGTCGCGAACAAATAAGTAGCAATTAGGCGAACAAATAAGTAGTAGAGCAGACGCGAAAGAATAAGTAGCAACTGATTGACAACAAAAACTAAAATTATATTTGAAATAAGAGAAAAAGCCATTTTGTCTTTTTCCAAGATTCAGGAACAACAGATTTAGGAATAACGTGACTAAATCTATTATCAGAAATTAAAAACAATTAAAAAATAATCCATTTAGTAGTACTAGCAGTGGTTTAAAGGCAAGATATATTCTAAAAATTAAGTAAGATATGCTTCAACAACAAGGGAAAATCATGGCCATGGACCTTAATCAATATAAATATAATACTGTTTATAATCTCTCCAAAAAATTTAAATCTTGGATAATAAACATATTGTTAATTTATCCTAAACATAGTGTTAATCCGTACATTTGAGATTATAAACAGATTATATAAATGTTGGTAAAAAAATCAAATTATAAGTATATTGTTCACGATGAGTGGATTAATAGGCCTAAATAAACTTTAAGCCTATTTCTAGTGTAAAAAATATTTTAAGATGGATTATACAAGTTAACTATAGACTTTTTATCTTAAATATAATTGGGGTTTCCATTCAGCGTTAGCAACTTGAATAAACCACTAAGGTTTTCATCCAGACTTAACCGTTTGAATAAACAACTAGGGGTTCCATTTAGTGCTAGCAACTTGAATAAACAGCCAGGGGTTCCATTTAGCGTTAGCAACTTGAATAAACAACCAGGGGTTCCATTTAGTGCTAGCAACTTAAATAAACAATTAAGGTTTTCATCCAGACTTAATCGTTTGAATAAACCAATAGGGGTTCCATTTAGTGCTAGCAGCTTGAATAAACAACCAGGGGTTCCATTTAGCGTTAG
>MDSO01000114.1_pt1 | contig 12781 bp, 8 predicted proteins | sample 1005691 | NCBI WGS metagenome assembly MDSO01 (sample SAMN05526595, study PRJNA338239) | gut metagenome | isolation source: stomach gut content | host: Acanthurus sohal | place: Saudi Arabia: Red Sea | collected 2011-04 | reverse complement strand
GAAAGTTTTAATCTTCAGCACACCATCTTCCGGCCATCTCATAGCAAACACATACATAGAATTAGGCTTGTAGGTAAATCTGAAGTCTTCAGTAGTAAAAGATTTTCTCTTAGTATCGGTAAAGTGGCCTTCTTCGGTTACGATAGGACCTTCACCGTATTTTCTAAATGGGAAGGAATCATAAATAGCTTCGCCATTAACTTTAAGCCAAGCACCAACGTCTTGAAGGATTTTCTTGTCCGGTTCAGGTATTGTACCATCGGCTTTCGGGCCAACATTTAGAAGAAGCGAACCATTTTTGCTGACAACATCAACTAAATCGCAAATGACTTCGAAGGATTGTTTGTAATCATTATTTTCGGTGTAGCACCAAGAATTTTTAGCAACGGAAGTGTCATTTTGCCAGAAGAAAGGAGAAACATCAGCTAATTGGCCACGTTCGATATCTCTAACGGCGCTGGTGTGTTGGAATGCATCATTTTTATAGTTGATAGTAACTTCTTTACCCCACTCGATAGCCCTATTATAATAGTAAGCAGCAAACTTACGCAGATAAGGTTTCATAGGCTCAATTTGGATCCACCAGTCGAAGTACATAATCTGAGGTTGATATTTATCCGCAAGTTCACAGGTACGAACTAACCAGTCTTCCATGAAAATAGGATCGATACCTTTCACATGGATAGAACCTTGATCGGTAGTAGCACCTACGGATTGAGCCATAAAAGGTTCAGGATAGGAAGGCCAGTACATGTCGCCGTATTCGAAATTACCGTCTTTGTCCAAATATTTTTGGAAGTCGCTATCGAATTCACGGCCACCACACATGAACCAATAGTGTTCGATTCTGTGAGAAGAGGTAGTAAGAACGATATCACGTTTTTCGCATTCTTGTTTAAGAAGGCCGACAATATCTTTCATAGGACCTTTTTTAGTAGCACACCAATCTGATAAATTACTATCATACATTTGGAAGCCATCATGGTGCTCCGCTACGGGCATAACAAATCTGGCCCCGGCTTCTTTGAATAGATCAGCCCACTCGGCAGCATCAAACTTTTCAGCCTTAAACATAGGAACAAAATCTTTATAACCAAAATCCTTATGAGGCCCATATTTTTCGATGTGATGATCGAACATGTTTAAGCCACGACGAAGAGCATCTTTTTTGTAAACGAATCTAGCGTACCATTCGCTGCCGAATGCCGGAACTGCGTATACACCCCAGTGGATAAAGATTCCGAATTTGGCGTTTCTGTACCAATCGGGAACTTTGTGATTAGCTAAGGATTCCCAGGTGTCCTTGTGAGGGCCATTAGCAATAACTTCATCTATTGTCTTAAGATAGTTTTTCATATTTTGGAAATATTGATTCATATTCTTTCTCCTTTAAAAAAAAGTTTATATTTCAATTGCCAAAATTATCATACACTATTAAGGAAAAATAAACAAGACGTATTGAGAATTTTTTTGTAATCTTTCAGTTAAAGCACTTCGCACTTGACCTTAGTATTTAGAAGATATAGAAAAGAGAGGATTTCAGTCCTCTCTTTTTTGCATGCACTTGGATTAATCAATAGTCAACTTAACGCAAACCGGCAAGTTAGGATTTTCAACTTTATGCTTAGAAATAATAGTTAGGTGCTCAGCACATTCGATAAACTCGCATGGCGCATCGCAACCTAAAACTTGAGCGTTAGTAATATTAGCATTGAATTTCTTAACTTTAGATCCGAAAGTTTTAATCTTCAGCACACCATCTTCCGGCCATTTCATAGCAAAGACATACATAGAATTAGGCTTATAGGTGAATCTGAAGTCTTCAGTAGTAAAAGATTTTCTCTTAGTATCGGTAAAGTGACCTTCTTCGGTTACGATAGGCCCTTCGCCGTATTTTCTGAATGGGAAGGAGTCATAAATGGCTTCGCCGTTAACTTTAAGCCATGCACCAACGTCCTGAAGGATTTTTGTATCTTGTTCAGGAATAGTACCATCGGCTTTCGGGCCAATATTTAATAGAAGAGAACCGTTTTTGCTAACGACATCAACCAAGTCGCAAATGACTTCAAAGGATTGTTTATAGTTGTTATGTTCGGTGTAGCACCAAGAGTTTTTAGCAACGGAAGTGTCATTTTGCCAAAAGAAAGGAGAGACATCAGAGAGTTGACCACGTTCGATATCTCTAACGGCGCTGGTATGTTGGAAAGCATCATTTTTATAGTTGATAGTAACTTCTTTACCCCATTCAATGGCCCTATTATAATAGTAAGCAGCAAACTTACGCAAATAAGGTTTCATCGGCTCGATTTGGATCCACCAGTCGAAGTACATAATCTGAGGCTGATATTTATCCGCAAGTTCGCAAGTACGAACCAACCAGTCTTCCATGAAAATAGGATCGATACCGTCCACATGGATAGAACCTAGATCTGTGGTCGCATCTCCGGATGTAGTTACGAAAGGTTCAGGATAAGAAGGCCAGTACATGTCGCCGTATTCGAAATTACCGTCTTTATCTAAATATTTTTGGAAGTCGCTATCGAAATCACGGCCACCACACATGAACCAGTAGTGTTCGATTCTGTGAGAAGAGGTAGTAAGAACGATATCACGTTTTTCACATTCTTGCTTAAGAAGGCCGACAATATCTTTCATAGGACCTTTTTTAGCAGCACACCAATCGGAAAGGTTGCTATCATACATTTGGAAGCCATCATGGTGCTCGGCAACGGGCATAACAAATCTGGCCCCAGCTTGTTTGAATAGGTCGGCCCACTCGGCCGCATCAAACTTTTCAGCCTTAAACATAGGAACAAAATCTTTATAACCAAAATCTTTATGAGGCCCGTATTTCTCTACGTGATGAGAAAAAACGTCTTGGCCAGGGTGAAGAGGGTTTTGTTTGTAAACAGCTCTAGGATACCATTCGTTGTTGTATGCCGGAACGGCGTATACACCCCAGTGGATAAAGATTCCGAATTTGGCGTTTCTGTACCAATCCGGAACCTTGTGATTAGCTAAGGATTCCCAAGTGTCCTTGTGCGGGCCATTAGCAATAACTTCGTCTATCGTTTTAAGATAGTTTTTCATGTTTTGGAAATATTGATTCATATTCTTTCTCCTTTAAAAAAAAGTTTATAATTTCAATTGCCAAAATTATAATACCTTATTAAGGAAAAATATACAAGCCATATTGAGAATTTTTTACAATCTCTCAGTCACTTCGTGACAGGGGCTGTCGCATTAACTTTAAAAATGAATGATTATATTCTGCTTCAGTCATTTGATGACAACTCTCAGCGACAGCTCCCATAGAAAATAAAATTACGGGGAAGCGGTGCCCCCCTCCGGGAGGGGGGGTAGGGGGGGAGAAAGCGTGCATACAAGGTTTTGTTGCTTTAAAGTAAATTATAAATTTTGCAAGTTTTCATCGTTTTTCTGTCATATAGAATTTAATTGCGACAGCCCCCTCCAAAAATTACTGAAAAAACGATCTAGCCATTTCGACCCATTTCACACATCTACTTGGATCATTTTGGACAGTTCTTACGTCTTTCATTGTTATTTCTAATTGAATATCATTGGATATAGCAGAAATTTCTTTTAGCTCTCTTTTTAAAGCCGGTTCATCAAAATTAACACAAAGATACGATGGACTAACTTTGCGGCTATAAATATAATCTTTTTTCAATATATCCTTCATGACGTTGATATCACTCCAAGGGGAAACGGATACTCTTCTTAACCTAGGGATTTGTTGTATCCATTTCCAGCGGCCTTCGACAGGTTCACAGCAGCCGTAGCAATTTAGGCCATATCTTTCTAATAATGGTAATTGATAAGGGAATATAAATTCGCCAAACATATCAGGAGATATACCAACTGTTTCTTGGCTTTCAGCAAAGCCCCACTTTTGCATTAGCGTCAACCCTTGTTCTCTCGTCCAATTTGCGGGCACGAGCTGTTCGGTCCAGCCATATCCGCCAGAAGCTATTCCGACATCAATGTGGTTAGGATTTAATACTCCTAAATCTATAATTTGCTGGGTTAAATTTTTATTCTCTAACATTAGCCAATGCATTAGTTTGTGAAGCCCTTCCGGGTCGTCATACATATTTAACATAAGTTCTTCTAACCCGATGAGTTTTATGGCTTCCCATGTTAGCCCAGAGGTCCAGAACTGCTCACCTCTAAATTCTACTTTTAAGATATCACCTAAAGTTTCTTCGGCGAAATTTTTTCGTCTCTCACTTTCTTGTACGTCATGGGTTAGCTTTCTATAGTCTAATTTATCAAAATCTTCTTCTATATTATTGATTAATTTTTTGTAATGATATGATCCACCAGCATGGCCAGAAGTTTCTTTTTCTACGACTAGCGATCCATAGGATGATATGGTAGTAGCATAATGCACGGGAAAAGTCGCCGTAATCGGAGTATCATCCTTAAGTTCCTTGAGAATAAATAATTGTCTTCGTAAAAAATTCTCTTGTTGCCTATATTGATTTTCTTTGCAGATTAAGGTTTTAGGAACGATTATTTCACGCCAACATTCGCCGTCTGGTTGTAGTGAAATCATTGGCCTAGCTTCAACATGTAGATCGTTGAGAGCGATCCATTCATCCTTTAGTTTAAGCAGTCTTGGTTCGTTTGCTAATTCTGCTACTTCTTTGGCTAAGTCTCTAACTATTTCTCTGTCTGTCATGTTGTTACCTCTTTTCTTAATTATTTGAAAAAATTGTGGGGAAGTGGTGCCTCCCTCCGGGAGGGAGGTGTCAGCGAAGCTGACGGAGGGAGAAAGCGTGCCTACTCTACTTTTTGAGCATAAACATAATAAGCACCGATACTTTTTCCGTTTCCTAAGAAAAATCTAGTTCTTAAATAATGCAGTCCCTTTTCTAAGTTTAACTCAAAGGTTGCACATTTATCTTCTTCGGATAAATCTACAGCTTTCTGTTGACCGGCCATTCTGATGTCGGCCGAAACGATATCGTATGATTTACCTTCGGTCAGCCCATCCGAGATACACTCATCAGAATCAATTTGCTCGGCTCGTCCTCTTAATTCTATATCGGCTTCTCTTGGATATCTCCTTAATTCGAAAGTATACTTCCCTGGATCTACAACTTCGACCGTAAGATAACCGTTAGCATCGACACCTTCACGAATATTTTTTTGGCTGAATGTCATTTTTGTGCATTCATGCCAAGCATGGGCTGTCATTATTATTGGTTTACCTTCCATTAAGAAAAATGGTTTGAATTTCATAGCTTCTTGGAGGCGTTCATCATACCATTCTTCGTAAAATCTAGTTAGCTCGATAGCCAATTGTTGGTTTTCCGAATAAATGTCATGTTCTTCGTATAAATCTTGTTCGATATCATAGATTTCTGGATTTACGTCCACACTGGAGCCGAAAGAACCTCTTAGCATAGGGTTAGATTCGTTGGTTAAAGGACGAACCAATCTCATATTATTTTTTAGGACGGTATAATCCTTATATTTCTGAGGCATATCCATCTGCATATTATGGATGACTATCGTTCTATCTTTATTTAAATGGGTTTGGCCGGATTGTAATGCTGTAGCCATGCTAATACCGTCTAAATTTTCACCTTTAGGCAAATCGCAAATATCGATCAAAGTAGGTAAGAGATCGAACTGAGCAGTAAGGCCGTAAACCTTTCTAGGTTCACCGAGTATATTATTCGGCGTAGTGATGAAGCAACTATTTCGGTGGGCACCTTCATAGGTGGTACCTTTTTTGCCACGCATGCCAGCATTGAAGCCACTTTTGAGCCAGCCATTTTTGTCTGTGTCGCAACCTGTGGCGGTGCCGTTGTCGCCAAAAAATATGATGATGGTGTTATCGAAGGCATCCTTGTCTCGTAGGTGCTGCATCAATTTGCCGATGTTTTCATCTATACCTTCAATCATTCCAAAAAATTTAGCTCGTTTATCTGGGACACCCAAGTCTTTATATTTTTGATAATATTCGGGAGCAATGTTAAATGGACCATGTGGAGCATTAGTAGGGAGATAGCAGAAAAAAGGTTTATCATCGGATAATTGCTTATCGATAAATTTTTGCGCACTATCGAACCAAACATCAGTGCAGTAACCTTTAAATTGGATGTTTTCACCGTTTAGTTGGTAGGTATCATCGAAATAATCGTTGTTCCAATAGTCGGGTGTTTCACCGATAACGCCACCACCAAAAATCTGTGCTACATCGAAGCCTCGGTTTTCGGGTCTGTAAGGATAGGTGTCGCCGAGGTGCCATTTGCCGAATATGCCGGTGGCGTATCCGCCGTCCTTAAAGTAGTTAGCAATCGTTTTTATATTCGGATCCATGTAGTAACGGCCATTTAGAGTGGAATAGACACCTGCGCCGAAGGAGTATTTTCCGGAAATTAGGGCAGCTCGAGAGGGAGCACATAAAGGATCGGTGTGAAAACTTTCAAGACTGATAGCATTTTCATTTAACCAATCTAAATTCGGTGTTTTAAGCCATGGATTGCCATGGGAAGCCATGTCACCATAGCCCTGATCGTCAGTTAAAATAATAATTACATTCGGTTTGTTTGCCAATGGATTTCATCCTCCTTATTTATTGTAGCGTTATCATAGCATAGTTTAAGATAGAAAGATAGATCCATAGCCTAAAGGCTTGATGTAAGACTCCCATTCTAGTGAAGTAGCGCACTTAGTCCCCTCTCCGAGGGAGGTGTCACGCAGTGACGGAGGGAGTTGGAGGAAGGTGGCAGCGAAGCTGACGGATAGATTAAAAAAGCTTACTAGTGGTGCGCCCCTTCAGTTTGCACAAAATTTCAGGAAAGTAAAAAAGTGGCTCACCCTAATATATCATGAAAGCGTCCACTATAATTTTAAAATTTTTTATTTTTTTTCTTTTTTATTTATTTTTGGCTGCTTCTTAGCCTCTTCATCTGATATAACATCTTTGATAACTTGTATAACATTTTCTGTTCCGTTATGTCCTCGGTTCTTTTTCATATTACTCTTGTAAAGATTTTTATTTTCGTAGACATCTATTATTGTGGATACTAAAAGTTCATTCGACAACTCTTCCTCTTGGATGACTTTAGAATAGCCTTGTTTCAGCATGGAATCAGCATTCAGAATCTGGTCACCTCGGCTAGCCTCCTTAGAGAGAGGAATTAAGACGTTAGGTAATCCGAGAGCCACAATCTCGGCTAAAGCGTTGGCACCGGCTCGAGACAGCATAATTTCAGCTGCAGCGAAGACATCGGGTAGTTCTGAGCCAAGATACTCGAATTGCTTGTAGTCTTTTTTGTTATCGTATGTTGGGTCTGTGTTTCCTTTGCCACAAATGTGCATTATGTTGAATGTATTCAGCAATTCGTCCAGAGATTCTCTTAAAGCGTTGTTTACCTTTACAGATCCGAGGCTACCTCCCATGACTAATAAAACGGGTTTAGAATTTTGAAAACCGGCTAGATGATAGCCTCTAGTTTTATAACCGGTAAAAAGTTCTTTACGGATGGGAGTACCAGTTAAGACACCTTTGTCGCCTACATATTTTAAAGTTTCAGGAAAGTTTACGCAGATTTTTTTGGCTCCTTTGGATGCTATTTTGTTAGCTAGGCCGGGTGTAATATCCGATTCATGAATTATAACAGGTATCTTGAGCATTTTGGCAGCTATGACAACGGGAACGCTGACGTAACCACCTTTGGAAAAGACGATATCCGGTTTTATTTTTTTTAGCAAGCCATGAGCTTCAGAAAAGCCATAAATTACTTTAAAGGGATCTTTTAAATTCTGGATTGTTAAATATCTTCTTAACTTTCCAGATGAGATTTCATGATAAAGGATACCCTCTTTGGTTATCAATTCTTTTTCTATACCGGTTTTGCTACCTATATATTCTATATGCCACAAATCGGCCCGTAATCTAGGCAGGAGAGCAATGTTTGGAGTGACATGTCCAGCTGTTCCACCACCGGTCAATACGATTTTTTTCAATGCAAAAACCTCCTTGTTTCTAATAGGTTCAAATTTATTTTATTCTGAAACATTGTGCTTAATACCATAAGTACTTGCACAGATCAACAATATTTTTTATGGTTGGTATTCTGAAACATTATGATTAGCGCCATAAGTGTTTGCACAAATCAATTTGCTTTCGAAATATTGTAGGGAAGCGGACGAATAAAATTGGAAGAATTATCACCACTTTAGCTTTAGTTGATACCCCCCCAACCTCTCTGTTTGTTTCGCTACGTTGCGGTCCCTCCGATAACTTTTGACAAATTGCAGGGAAGCGGTGCCTCCCTCCGGGAGGGAGGTGTCACGAAGTGACGGAGGGAGTTGTAGGGAGAAAGCGTTCATTAAATCCATAAGTGCTTGCAAGCCTCACTAATATTTTTTATGGCGTTAGCTCTATGGCTGATTTTATTTTTATCTTCCAAACATATTTCACCTAATGAAGTATCAGTTTTTACACCTATTATATCGTTAGATTCTATATAGAAAAATGGATCGTATCCAAATCCTTCGGCCCCGATTATCTTTTCTCCAATAAATCCTTCTAAAGTTCCTCTTAGTGTACAAATTTCTTCTCCATTCTTATATAAGGACATGGCGCAGACGAATCTAGCGCTACGTTCTTGTTTAGTTTTTGCATTTTCTAGTCTTATTATTATATCGTTCATTTTATCTGTATAGCTTGCTTCTTCTCCTAAGTATCTGGAGGAGTAAATGCCAGGTTCTTTGTTAATATAGTCTACTTCTAATCCCGAATCGTCGGCCAAGACGAATTTGTCTGTACATTGAGAAACTATCTTGGCTTTTAATCTAGCGTTATCTTCAAAAGTTAAGCCGGTTTCTTCTATGTCGATATTTATGCCTTCGTCGGCCATACTGATAATGGATACATTCCAGTCTTTGGTTTTATCTTGTATTTCTTTTATTTTATGCTTATTTGTTGTCGCAAATATTATTGTGTTCATTCAATATCTATCTCCAATTTTAATAAGTTTTCTAACTATGTATAATAGTATGAACATAATTTATAAAGAATAAACACCATCAATTATTTTATATATTTTTGTCTTCTATAATCCGAGCTATCTGTATCTTCTCATTTTGTACGTCACTATCAACTACGTACTGCTTAATTAAGCCCACGCAAACTAATACAACAAATGCTATTATTATCCATTTAATTAGAAAAAATAAAAGTTTTTTCATACATTTTCTCCTTAATATTAAGTCGTTTTGTGTTTAGGGTTATGATAGCATTATTTCAGCATTTTGTCAATATGGATAACTTATTCTAAATAAATTTTTTAGGTAGCCGAAAAAACATGTTGAGAATTGACTTATTTTGGTATTGTCCCCTATTTCTAAATAAATTTGTTCGATATTCGAAAAAAACATATTGAGAATTGATTCATTTTGGTATGGTCAATATGGATACCCTATTCTAAATAAATTTTTTAGATATCCGAAAAAAACATGTTGAGAATTGATTCGTTTTAGTATAAAATAAAAATAAACATACGGAAAGGAATATTTCATATGAGTTACGATATGACGGAGAATACACAAGATAAGTTGATAATACTGTACCTCCTAACAAAAATGCAGTCACCATTAACGCTTTCTCAGTTAACTATTGCTATATTAGAACAAGAATATTGTGATTATTTCACGTTGCAGCAAAATCTAACCGAGTTAAACAAAGCATCATTGATAATAAAAAATATGCATAATAACATTTCAAATTATACTGTAACTCCTTCGGGTGCGCAAATAGCAAATGCCCATTTTCAATTATTACCACCGGATATATTAGCGGAGTTAAATCAGTTTGTCTTAGATACATCAAAAGAGGCCAAAAACATTTTGGATATAACAGCAACGTATTGTAAAAACAATGAGAAAGAGCATGAATATATAGTGTATTGTAAGATAACAGAAAACGATAGTATATTGTTTGAATTAAATCTAAATGTAAGTACAAATAATGTAGCGAATTCGATATGTAACAATTTTAAAAAGAATACAAATGAGATATACAGTGAAATACTACATTTGTTAACGAAAGGATGAGAAAAGTATATGGTGCTGGCCTTAAATCATATAAAGAAGAGCTTTGACGATGTAAGTGTGTTAACGGACGTTCATTTTCATGCGGAGCATATGGACAAGATAGCTATAGTAGGAAACAATGGAGCTGGCAAAACGACATTATTCAAAATAATAATAGGCGAGTTAACACCAGATTCCGGCGAAGTAACATATGCTAAGAACACAGTAATCGGATATATGTCCCAACATATGGAGATAGATTCTAGCAATACAGTATTCGATGAATTGCTAAGTGTTTTTAGTAATTTGCTAGAGATGGAAGAAAAGCTAAAGCAAATGGAAGAAGAGATATCAAGGACGCACTCGGTTGTGCTAACATTACAATATGATCAGATGAGACAAAATTTTGAAGATCTAAAAGGGTATAAATATAAAAGTTTAGTAAAGGGTGTACTAAAAGGGCTAGGGTTCGAACAAACCATATATGACCAAAAGATCTATACTCTTTCAGGTGGACAAAAAACTCGAGTAGCGCTGGCCAAATTATTGCTAGAAGAACCGTCTATTTTGCTCTTAGATGAGCCGACCAATCATTTGGATATAGCATCTATTGAGTGGCTAGAAGTGTTTTTGCGAAATTATAAAGGTACCGTATTGTTAATTTCTCATGATAGATTCTTTTTAGATAAGGTAGCTAACAAGGTCGTCCATATTGAGTTTGGGAGAAGCCATTTATATAATGGAAATTATGATAACTTTATTATAGAGAGTGCTAAGGCTCATGAAGTTTTGGTTAAAGCCTATGAGAAGCAACAGCAAGAAATTAGTAAACAAAAAGCTGTAATAGCAAAGTTAAGACAATTTAATAGAGAAAAATCTATTAAGCGTGCTAGAAGCCGAGAAAAGCTTTTGTCCAAAATAGAAGTGTTAGAAATGCCAATGATTGATAATAAGCCGATGAATTTGATTTTAGCACCGAGGATAGAAAGCGGTAAAGATGTCTTAAATGTTAGCGACTTAAGTGTTCGCTTCGTTGGCAAAACTATTTTTCAAAATATAAATTTCGAAATTAAAAAAGGTGATAAGATCGCAATTGTTGGACCAAATGGGGTTGGAAAAACTACACTGTTTAAGGTATTTTTAGAGCAGGTAACACCAGTGACTGGGCTAGTAAAAATTGGTACGAATGTTCATATTGGATATTATGACCAAGAGCAGCAATCATTAAATTTAAATAATACGATAATAGAAGAATTGCAAGATACGTATCCTAACCTTACAACAGGAGAAATAAGAAATATATTAGCCGCCTTTTTATTTACAGGAGATGAAGTGTTTAAGCCAATAAGTTTATTAAGTGGAGGCGAGAAGGGACGGGTATGTTTAGCCAAGATAATGTTGTCATCAGCTAACTTTTTATTGCTGGATGAGCCGACGAATCATTTAGATATAACATCGAAAGAAGTTCTAGAGCGAGCACTTAGTATATATCCGGGCACAATATTGTATATATCGCATGATAGATATTTTATAAATCAAACGGCGACAAAAATATTGGAGATGGCGCCTGATTCGATGACGTTATTTTTGGGAGATTATGATTATTATCTAGAAAAGAAGAAAGAATTAAGTTTAATACGGCCGTTGAATGTACCAATCGTAGAAGATGCAGGGAGTACAAATAAGCAAAATTGGCAAAGGAGCAAAGGATTGCAAACAGAAATCCGAAAGTTGAATACTCAGATGACCAAGATAGAGCTGAATATAGAACAAACGGAGCAAGAAATAGTGGATATTGATGCTAAACTTTGTTTACCAGAGTATTATTCTAATTTTGATAAACAGGCACCGCTTTTCAGTAGAAAACAATCGTTAGAAACGCATTTAATAGATCAATATTCTAAGTTAGAATCATTGGATCAAGAAATCTCGATTTTGTCTAAAACAAAAATCTAGGCTAGGGCTAGCTGTTAACCTTAGTCTTCCAAAGCCTCCTGATCTGACGGAAAAGTTGGAGTAAGGTGGCTGTGTTACTCCACATTGTCACTTCGTGGCTTTCCTCCTCGGAGAGGAGGACTATACGGATAGAGTAAAAAGAGCGAAGCGACGCTGATTGATAGGTTAATAAAATTTATAATAGAATAATAAAATAATAGAGGGGCGAAGTTTTAAATGAGAATGATTAATCTTAAATTTGCATTGCTAGTGTTACTATTTATCAGCATACCAATAATGGTAACGGGAGATACAATAAATAGGTATGAAACCATTTTATATAATTTAGAACAAAGAACAATGATGAACAACGAACTTTTGAATGAAATGCAAAGAACTATTGATGAAATTCAAATCTCATTGGTTGGGCCACCAAAGGATAATTATGAGCAAACGTTGGAAGAATTAGAAAAGCAAATATATTTAAATTTAAAAGAGCTTGAAGAAATTCACAATGAGTTAAATGGAATGTATAAAAATTTAGAAAACTTTGTTGCTAGCGTAAAGATTGATATGAATACTTCATTAGGAACCTCCATAACGTATGGAGGCGAAGTTAAAGACTTAACATTATTGACACCACCGTACATAGAAAACAATCAAATTATGCTAGGAGTAAGAGATGTGGCCTATTTGTTTGATGTAGAGGAGGAAGACATTTCGTTTAGTATGAAAAACGATCATGTTCACAAAGTATTTATAAGATATG
>MDSO01000113.1_pt1 | contig 12809 bp, 8 predicted proteins | sample 1005691 | NCBI WGS metagenome assembly MDSO01 (sample SAMN05526595, study PRJNA338239) | gut metagenome | isolation source: stomach gut content | host: Acanthurus sohal | place: Saudi Arabia: Red Sea | collected 2011-04 | reverse complement strand
ATCTCATTTTTTCAGAAACTGCCAACCCAGCTGCATCATCTGCTGAACGGTTAATTCTTAACCCTGAAGATAGTTTTTCTGAAGCTTTACCTAATTGAGTTGTGTTTGATCCCATATTTCTGTGCGCGTTTAAAGAAAGTGAATTAGTGTTTACTACCATGTTAAATCCTCCTTGAATTATATTCGATATCCTTATCATAATTTAAATATTTCTTTTGTTGCTCACATATTATTTTTATATTTTAGTTCTTAGATATTATTTTTATATTTCGTTTCTCAGATATTTGGCTTTCAACATTTTAATGTTTTTTGTTTCTTAGATATTTGGCTTTAAATATTTTGTTAAATATTTATGTTTTGATACATTTTGTATCTACAATTTATATCGATATCCGTCACACAAAACTTTAGTATTTTTTAGAAAAAAAATCAATTTATATCTATATTCAAACATTCCCACTTCAATAGGTATCTTTTAACGATTAAATATAATTTTTTATTACTAATATACTTGTATATCTATACATTTTGTATCTACAAATAATATATCGATATTCGTCCCACAAAACTTTAGTGTTTTTTTTTAAAATTTTTAAAAAAATAATTTGCATCTGTATTTAGACAAATATACTTGATTGCACACGTATGAACATAACTTAAAATGCTTGAAGAGTTATAATCTAACACCGCTATCCCACCTTTACTTCCTTAATATTCCTCTTCTACCTTTTTCATCTCCATTAATCGCTTGGCTTTTTACTTAACACCACTCTTCTAACTTTTGCAGCTCACTGGCTCTACTCATTAATCTTTTAGCTTTTTACTTTTTTATCAACTTAATATACTGTTATAATGCACAAACATTTTTTTGAAATTTGACTTTTAAATAATTTCTTGTTAATATTCTACATCAACAAGAAAATTTGGTTAGTAATAGAACTCCAAGTAAATTTGATATGCTTCATAAAAATAAAATCATAGTTGAAGATTAAATAATTAAATGAAGGTGGCAATTTCTAAAAGGATATGCCAAATAGGCTGGTGAATAATTTTTCAACAGCCTAAGATAAAAGATAAAGTTGCTACATAGTTTTTGATGAGAATATTTTATAATGATCCATATAGGAACTTATCAGTAACTATTCAATGGCCTTTGGCAAATTCCATTCATATTTTGTTGCTAACATTCTAATGGTAAACACAACTATAATACTTATCACTGATATAACGTCAATTTCTAGTGCAGAAAATTTTGTTAGATACCAATAGCTCGCTCCACCTAACAGACAGGCAACAGCGTATACCTGTTTTTCTAATACAAAAGGAACTTCTTTTAGCATTAAATCTCTAATCATTCCACCACCAATTGCAGTTACTACTCCAAGGAATAAACAGAAAAATAGATTTTCTCCTTGTTCAGCTTGTTGCCCCACTTGAACTCCAACCACAGTAAAAATTCCCAAGCCAATAGCATCAAAAATATTATTAATAATAAAAATTTGCATTTCATACTGTTGATACTTTTTCTGATTAGTTTTTGCAATAAAAAATAAAACAAAAGCAGTGGCTAGTGCTATTAAAACATAATTTTTATTTATAAAAGCGGTAGGTGGAGTTTTTCCCAATATAACATCTCTAGTAATCCCACCACCAACAGCTGTAACTGCAGCTAGTAATAGTACTCCAAAAATATCTGTTTTCTTATGTATCGCTACCATTCCTCCTGATACTGCAAAAGAAACTGTACCAATTAATTCTAAAATTAATAAAAAATTATCCAAAAATACTCCCCCTTCAATTTTATTGTCTATAATTGCACTTTGAACTATTTACAAACCCAAATGTTATAATTGAATTGAATAATAGTACTCTCCCGCTACCCAAATAACTTTTCCGTTTTTTACAATAGGTTGAACATATACAGAAAGTTTTCCTTCTTCAAATGTGTTTATATCACTCAACTTATTTCCATTCTCATCAATAATAATATATTTTAAACTCTGGCTTAATACTTCAGATCCATATGCATTAGCAAATTCCATCCACAAAACCATAAATTTGTTTTCTCCCAACGAAACAAGCTTTGGAGTGCTGCCCATTGAATTTGTTCCAACATAATCTGTTAACCTAATTTCCCTTGTAGTTTTCTTATTTTTATCAGTGATTAATAAAACTACATCACGTTCTTGCTTTTTTAATCCTTCAATTACAAAATTAGAAAATCCTTTTGCTAAATTATAATCAATTCGATTTATAGCTGTTAAATATTTATTATCCGAAATTTCAAAGCCACCAACAGTAAGGCCAGTTTGAGATGCTTTTTTTGTACCAGGGATTTCAAATATAGGTCTAGCGTTTGCGCCATATTTAGTAACTGATATTCCTCTTGGCTGTGCATTTCCGTGATGAAGCAAGATTGGTTGTGTGCCATCAAATTTAACAAATTGATTAAACGAAGGATGTGCATAGTTTATTTGGACCTCTTCCAGATATGAATTTTCATATTCCATCATATCTATATCAATTAGAATAGTTAATTGCACTTGAGGATTTTGCATATTATTTTCATCAAACATAGTTCGGCTAGTATGTATAATTAATTTATCGTTGTCTAAGCTCATAGCCACATTTCCAACATCAAAAGGTTTAGTTGTAGATATCTCACCTGCTTTAATAGATGTTGTTCCTTTTAAAATAAAGTTTTTATCATATTTTTCTATATTGATTACTTCTTTATCCTTGTATCCTTCTTCTGTTGTCCTTACGTTTTGTCCTGATATTACAAAGTAATAATCTTCTGTTGCTAAAAAGCCCCCATATATTGGCAATGACTTGTTTAAATATATTGTACCTACTTTTTCAAGTGTTGTCATATTAAATTTATTAATAATAATTTTGTTATCATTGATATCAACAGTATGTAGTATATCATTTTTTTCAAATATAGTGCGTTTTGCTAAAAAATTCCATCTTGATATACTGGAAGATTTGGTAACAATACTATCCTTATAATACTTTATAATTTTAACTTTTTCATGTTTATTTTCTGCAACTTCGTTTTTATCCATATTCATCCGGGGATAGCTATATCCGCTTTCCTTTATAGCTCGGTCAAGCAATATTGTAACTTCGGCTCGTGTCATTTGACATTGTGGTCGAAGCTTTCCATCAGGGTCACCCATAAGAAACCCTTTTGTAGCCAAAATATCAACTGCACTTCTTGCCCAATATGATATTTGGTCACTGTCTGTAAATTTTGTAGATGAATTAATTCTTGTTATGTATTCTCTGTTCATTCCAAAAGCCTGCACAATTGCATAAGCAACTTCTTCTCTAGTGATTGGTTGTTTTGGCTTAAATTCATTGCCGTAATCATTCATAAGTCCAAAGTGCATAACTGTTTCAATTGTGTCACTATACCATTGGCCATCTTCAACATCATAATATTCTTTTCCTTCTATATTAATAGGAATATTAAATATCTTTTTTAAGCAAGCTGCTAATTCAGCTCTTGTAAGTTTTTCATTTGGCCTAAATGTACCATCTGGATAGCCTCCTAAAATGTTGTTGGATGTCAATGACTCAATATTAGATTTTGCCCAATGTTGAGATATATCACTAAAGACAACTTTTTCAGCAGCATAAATTGGTGTAGCTGATATTGTTAAACTTAAGAGTGTAGCAATAATTTTTTTAATCATATGTTTTTTTCTCCTTGTATATAATGTTGTGCTCATAAAACCTTATAATGTCATTTATATTGAGTTCGGGGCAGCTCCCCACTTTAAAAGTTGGTAAAAACCTATTCTTAAAACAATTAACTTAACAGCTCCGAAGTTTCACTTGTAATATACAAAGTATATATTGAATATTAATCAGTAAATGAATGACATTAATTTCATACATGAAACACAATATGTTAATTTATTTTTCCATAAAATTATACTATACATTATGTTTTTTGACAATATATTTTTAACTTGTACTTATAAACAATAACAAATTTGGTCATGAATATTATTAAACAACTCAGCACATTTTTTATAGTTGTAAATATCATCACTTAAAATATTCCAGCGTTACTATAACACCTCTTTATATTATCAACCATATAATAATTATATAATAAGCGAAACGTTAAGTTAAAATGCGAATGCCCTGTACCTACCAGCCAAAATAAAGTAAATTTAACATAAATTAACTTAACAAGACCTAATAAATAGAAAGGATGTAAATATATGAAAAAAATTATAATTGGGATTCCAGTAAATAATAATATAGTTTCTTCTAATAATTTTAGTAAACAAATTTATAATCTAAATGAGGAATACTGTAAAATTTTATTTCAAATGGGTGTAGTTCCTATTTTGTTGCCACCCACAAGTAGAAAATCGCAAATTTGTTCCCAAGCAAATTTATGTGATGGAATTTTGCTTGGTGGAGGAGATGATATTTATCCTTTACTATACGGAGAAGAACCAAAAGAAGGGCTTGGAAATTATAATGAGGAATTAGATAATTACCATATTTTTTTAGGAAAGCAAGGAATTGTTTTAAATAAACCTATTTTAGGAATTTGTAAAGGCATGCAGGTTTTAAATGTTATTTATAATGGCACTATTTATCAAGACATTAAATATTTTCCAGGAGAAACAAATATGCACATGCAATCTGGGCATCGAAGCGATTTGTGCCATACAGTATATACAAGAAAAAATACTAAAATAAAAGAGTTGCTAGGAGATACGTTTGTTACCAATAGTTTTCACCATCAAGTTTTGAAAAAATTGGGCGATAATTTAATCATTAGTGCCACCACAAAGGATAATGTTGTTGAAGCTATAGAAAATCCTAATTTACCATTTTGTATTGGTGTGCAATGGCACCCTGAAATTATGGCTATGCATTCAAAAGATATGTACCCATTGTTTAATGCTTTTGTTAATGCATGTAAATAATAAATAAAAAGTTTTGCGTATAGTTCTTGTTTAATGTTAATTCTTTTTAATTCTAAATATAGAGACTAAAAATATTTTGTATATTATTCAATTAATCACTAACTAAATGGTTAGTGATTAACGCTAGAGATACTTTTATTATTATATAATTTATGCGTATAATACACTAATAATATTATTATATAATTTGCATATTATATATCTAAAATTGATCCAATCAAAAAAAGTTAAATTTTGTAAAAATACTATTATATATATTGTAACTAGTCGATATAATTTTGTAGGAATAAAATTTTAGAAGAGGAGTATAAAATATGAAAATTAATAGTAATATACCAGCTTTACAAGGATTAAATGCTTTACACCAAAACACAGGGGCATTAAATAAATCTCTTGAAAAATTATCTTCAGGTTTGAAAATCAATAAAGCTGCAGATGACGTTGCAGGAATGGCAATTTCTCAAAAAATGAGAACACAAGTTCAAGGACTTAAACAAGCGAATGACAATGCAATGGATGGAATTTCCATGATACAAACTGCTGAGGGATCATTAAATGAAGTACATGACATGTTGCAACGTATGAGAGAGCTTGCAATTCAGTCAGCAAATGGTACATATGGAGAAGTTGATAGAGCTCAAATTCAAAAAGAAATCGATCACCTTACTTCTGAAATTAACGTAACAGCAGGAAATACAGAATTTAACCAAATGCCATTACTTACTGGTGGCGAACCACTAGGAGACAGTGGATTTTCGATAGAATTAAATAGAACTGTGGATGAAGATGGAAATGAAATAGCAGACTTAACAACTGATGGACCGAGACTTGCTACATTGGAAGAATACACTCAATATGACGCGACATTGCCTGATGCATCTCTTCAAACTCCAGGTACAGGGTTTACTGTTGATGGTGTAGCATTTGAGTTTTATGATTCAGATGCAGGCCCATATACTGGTTCTGCTGTGCCAATAGATATAAAAGGAGCTGACACAGGAACAACACAAGATGTATTATCTGAGTATGATGAGTCTCCAGGTTTTAAAAATTTTAAATTTGATGGAACAGATAAATTTACAGCAAAAGAACCAAGTAGCAAAGGTAATTATATGATAGCAAATGATGGTGGAATTCCAACAACTGATATAGATATTCAAATTGGAGCAAATGCAAATCAGCTATTAGAAGTAAACTTAGAGTCATTATCTTCACATCAACTAGGGCTTAGTGCACCTCCAGGAACACCTGGATATGGTCCAGCTCCTAATATTGAAGAAGGAGTAGGTATTGAAATTACCAGAGCAGGTCTGGATTTTACAAACGAAGACTCTATACATTATGCAATTGACGCTCTTGACAAAGCTATTGATAAAGTTTCTTCAACCCGTTCAACCTTGGGGGCATATCAAAACCGTCTTGAACATACAGTTGAAAACTTGGGTGTGTCTGAAGCAAACATGACCACTTCACTTTCACAAATTCGAGATACTGATATGGCACAGGAAATGGCAGAATATACCCGTACAAATGTTTTAACACAAAGTGCAACAGCTATGCTTGCAAAATCAAATGAATTACCAAACACTGTTTTACAACTAATTCAGGGATAAATATAAAATAAACTCATAACAAATAGGCAATTGCTATAATAGCAATTGCCTTATTCATTATAAAGGATTTAGGATGACTAAATCCTTTATTTTAATGTTTTAGAAATTTCTGCCCTCAATAGCAAGATATTGAGAAAATGGAATAAACTCTCCTTCTTCATTATCCCACTGCATCAATGTTTCAATAGTTCCAAGTTTGTCATTATTTTCAGCAATAACTGGTTGAAGTGCACTTAGGCTATAAACTGCATCTTGACTTGTTTTTACAGGTGTAAAGCTAGTCACTTTTCCCAGAGTTCCATACGTTGGTGCAATCAAATTACCATTTTGGTCATATAGCTGATATAAATACTCGGGGTTTAATGTACCTAAATCCAAATTGTATTGCCTGGCTGGATATTGTGTTTGAACCATAATTTTATATAAATTGTTATAAGTTACTGTACCTGAAGACATATCATTAAATGTTTTTGCTTCAAATATTAATACTGGTGCCCAATTTCTAACAGAATATAAATACATATACATATATGATGGATAGTATATGCTGTCTACAAAGCTAACCATTATATCCTTCACTGTATCCTGATTAAAGTCTATAGTTTGAAGTTTCGGTGAATATCCACTGTTTACTCCAGCAATTGGAATATTCAATTCTTCACCCGTAACCCCATTTCTAACAATAATAAACATATCTATTGCATATCCTGCATCTATACCATTTGGAAATTTTCCCTTTAAATATATTTCATCATATCTTCCATCTCCTGTTACATCTGCTTGAGTATAATCAACAGTTTCTACAAACAAATCCTCTCTTCTTGTAATGTTTCCCCAATACATTTCATCGTCTATCAAACTAATTAAGTCTATCTCTTCTTCTTGTACTAAATTATCTAAAGTTACCTCTCCGTTACTCTCAAACCAATCTTTTGTAATTTGCACAGGCTCTAAAGTACTGTAGATAAACATTGCTTGAGTATTCATCTGCTTTGTAAAATATTCAAGTTGCCATTTAAATGATTCTTTTTTTAATATGGCTATGTATTCTTCTCCACTATCCTTAAAACAAAATAAAATTTCTGGGACATCATCCTCATCAATATCCATAATCAAAAAAGTTGCTTTTTTTCTCATTGGATTAGTAAGCTTAACTTCATAAGCTGGCGAAATAAATCCTGATAATACATTTTTTAAATATGAATTCATATTAACCCCTCCATCTTGTTATGTATTTATAATTATATATTATGTCAAATACTACTTATATAGAATATTTGACAAGTTTTTAAGCTAATACTATTTTTTTTAAATATTTGACAAGTTTTTAAGAAGCAAAATAAACACACAAGAAAGTCTTATCACTACAATGGTGTATCTATTAGTCATGGCTTCATAGTTTTGCGCTGCTTTACGGTGTGTTTAGCAAACATTAGAATACCCCATACAAATCGTATGTGCAAATTGCACAAATGTGCATAAATATACATTTTTGAGTGATTCCAATTATATTAGACAACATGTGCTAGTGGGAAGAAACATATTAGGCTATTTTGTCAGTTGTATTTTATTATAGTTAGGTATATACTTTAATAGTTAACCCGTGTGAAAAAAACAATTAGCAGAGTAATCGCGAATAAATAAGTAGCAATTAGGCGAAAAAATAAGTAGTAGAGCAGATGCGAAAGAATAAGTAGCAACTGATTGACAACCAAAATTAAAATTCATTTAGTACAATTAAAAGCAAGATACAAGCAAGACAAAAAGACCAAGGGACTCTTTCCCTTATTATAAATAAAGCAACAAATCCATGGCCGTGGACCTTAATATATATAATTCATTTAGTACAAAGCTGATTTCTAGTACTAGCACTTGTGAATAAAAATATTTTTTGATGAGGGTTTGGGAGCAAAGCTTCCGCTAGACCTAGAAAAGCCTTCTAGGTTTTTCATCATTCTGAATTATTATTGTTTTAAAGTACTGTTACTACAGGAATAAAGTAATTTGGATTCGGGGCAATTCCTCGCTTTAAAAATTATTTAGTTTTTTACTCCTGAATGAATTATGAGAAATTAAAGATTTATCATTATTCATTACCATAAATACTGTTTATAATCTCTCAAAAAAAATCTTGGATAATAAACATATCCTAAACATAGTTGTTAATTAATAATCTTACATTTGAGATTATAAACAGTTTATGTAAATGTTGGGAAAGAAATTTTAAATATATTTTTCGCGATAAGTGGGCTAATAGGCATAAAGAAATTTTAAGCCTATTTCTAGTGTAAAAAATATTTTTAGGCAAGTTAACAATCGGATTTTCTATCTGGCATTCCTACTCTTATTTCTCTATCTGGTTTCCTACCCAGCATTCCTACTCTTATTTCTCCATCTAGTTTTCTATCTGGCATTCCTATCCTTATTTCTCCATCTGGTTTCCTACCCAGCATTCCTATTCTTATTTCTATTTCTAGTTTTCTATCTAGCATTCTTATTTCTATATCTGGTTTCCTACCCAGCATTCCTACTCTTATTTCTCCATCTAGTTTTCTATCTGGCATTCCTACTCTTATTTCACGATAGGGTTTTCCACTCAGCATTCATATCCTTATTTCTATATCTGGTTTTCTATCTAGCATTCTTATTTCTTAATTAGGTTTTACGCCCAACATTCACAGTCTAAACAAAATCAAAATTTTAATATATCTTATTTTCAGCAGCATCATTTATAGGTTTATTAATAAAAAAATAAGAGAAAAAACCCTTTGGCATTTTCTCTTATCATGAATAATAGGTTTATTCATGATAATTCCTAAATTCGTGATTCAAGAATTATAGCTAATAATTTATGAATTACGAATATTTATTTGTGCAAATTATAGCTAAATAAGTTCATTCAGATTAACTTAAAGATAAAAATCCAAAGATTTTCCAGCTCTGATTGCATAAATATTCATTATACTATACCTATATTAAAGTATTATCTATAAAAAACGACATAAAAAGTCACACATTTGTATGCAGCTCCTTATGGTGTTGTGCATAATGCACTAATGATTGATTTATAATTATTTTTTTAAATTTAACCAGCTGTGCTAGTTAAATATTTTATTGTGTACTTATAAGCTGAAGTACTTTTTTGATGGGGGATTCCCACTATAAGTGAACCATGAATTAAAATTCGATGTTCCACTTATATCCCATATTAACTAGTTGAGACTTCGTATATGGAGTAGCCATATACATAGTATCATAATAGCTCCATCCCTCAGGCAGCTTTACAGCTATCCAAGCATGCTCTCCACCAAGGCGACCTGTTCCAACAATATATCTTGCATCATACCCCATTGCAAGCCACATATGATATGCTAAAGCTGCATAGCCATAGCATGAAGTTTTACCATTATTTATAAGATAAATTGCATTATCAATAGTGTCTCCCTGTGATGATATATTTTTATATTTATATTTATATCTAATTGCTTCGTATACTCCATTTTCATTCCAGCCAAATGTATCAAGTTTGTCTATAATATGAGTTTGAAAATTTTCCCTATCTACAGGTAATTTTCCAGTAATCTTTCCCTCTATATCAGTTTTATATATACCCACATGTCCATTTGTTACTAAAGTGCCATCTTTAAACCCATACTTTACTTCATTTATTGTATGAATTCCATCATTAATTAACCCTTCATCAGTAAAATAGTATTTTTTGCCATCTACAATTTGCCAGCCTAATTTTACAATTCCGTTTTCATCTAGTTGATATATTCCAATAGATTGATTTCTTGCTAGTGACCCATCTTCATTAAACCCATATTGTTGTCCATCTATCTCCTGAATGCCTGTTGCCTTACTTAAGTCACTAGAGAAATAGTAGGTATTGTCTCCTACTGTTTGCCATCCTAGCTGCACAATTCCGTTTTCATTTGTAACATATTCTGTTGTTGTTTTTAATTTCGCTAGAGTGCTATCCTCATTAAATGCATATGTAACTCCATCTATCTCTTGAATTCCAATTGCTTTTATTCCATCATTAAAAAAGTAGTAATCATTTCCCTCAACTGATTGCCATCCTAGCTGTGCTATTCCGTTTTCATCTGTAACATATTCTGGAGTTACTTCAGATATTGCCAATGATCCATCTTTATTAAATCCGTATGGAATATCTTTTATTATATGTATACCTTGTATTGTTGAACCATTAACCAAAAAGTAATACTGCTTTCCATCTATTTCTTTCCACTCTTTTGCTACTCCTCCACCATCAAGGTAAAATGCTGTTTTTTCATTATGAGTTTGTAAACCTGTTAATATTTCTCCATCTTTATAAAACCATCTTTTTCCATTTATTATATTCTCACCATCTTCTATTTCAATGATATTTTCATTTGCGCCCTTTACAATGCCACCTGGTATATTGATTAAAGCTAGTATTACTATACCCATTAATAATTTTTTTCGCAATTTCATTTGATTTCTCCTTGTGAAATATAATATAAACTAAAATATAAATGTATTATAACACACAAAAAAATCATAGACAATTAGGTATAATACAAGCAATATATCTCCACTAAATATAAAGAAATAAAGAAATTAGGCATAACACAATCAATATATCTCCACTAAATATAAAGAAATAAAGAAATTAGGCATAACACAATCAATATATCTCCACTAAATATAAAGAAGTTAGGTATAATACAATCAGCTCAACTAAATAGAAAGAAATTAGTTATAATACAATCAGCTCAACTAAATAGAAAGAAATTAGTTATAACACAATCAGCTCAACTAAATAGAAAGAAGTTAGGTATAATACAATCAATATATCTCCAGTAACTAGAAAGAAATTAGATATAACACAAGTAGCTCAACTAACTAGAAAGAAATTAGTTATAACACAAGCAATATATCTCCAGTAACTAGAAAGAAATTAGATATAACACAAGTAGCTCAACTAACTAGAAAGAAATTAGGTATAACACAATCAATATATCTCCAGTGAATAGAAAGAAATTAGGAAAATTAAAGAAGTTAAAAACAATAAGAAAGATAAAAAATATAGAAAATAGAATAATGCATATGAGGTGTAGGGTTGCACTCCATTATATCAGCCTAGAAGTGGCAATCTTAATGGAATAGCAGAAATGAATTTGTCAATCACTAGGCCCCCACCTTTAATGTGGGGACCGTCAAACCTTATCCTTGAATTAATTGTAGCACAGTGTTTGGTAATTCATTTGCTTTTGCAAGCATAGCTGTTGCACTTTGTGTTAAAACATTAGTACGGGTATATTCCGCCATTTCTGCTGCCATATCAGTGTCTCGAATTTGTGAAAGTGAAGTAGTCATATTTGCTTCAGATACACCTAAATTTTCAACTGTATGTTCAAGACGGTTTTGGTATGCCCCCAAAGATGAACGGATTGAAGAAACTTTGTTAATAGCTTTATCAAGAGCGTCAATTGCATAATGTATAGAGTCTTCGTTTGTGAAATCCAGACCTGCTCTAGTCATTTCAATACCAACCCCTTCTTCGATATTTGCAGCATCTCCATATCCTGGAGTTCCTGGAGGTGCACTAAGTCCCAGCACATAAGAAGACATTGATTCCAATTCTACGTCCAATATTTGATTTGCATTTGCACCAATTTGAATACCTATATTAGTTGCTGGTGTACCTCCTGCATGACCTACCATATAATTACCTGCACTTCCCTTTTCTTTAGCAGTAAGTGTAAACTCTCCTCCACCTTCCTCAAACACAAAGTTGTCAAATCCAGGTGAATCATTATATGCTTTTAATACATCTGATGTACTTCCAAAAGGTTCTTTCTTGCTTATATCAATTGGTTGTGCTGTACCAGTGTACGGTCCATTAGCTGAGTCGTAATACTCAAACACAACTCCATCAATAGTAAATCCTGTCCCTTCATCTGCTGTGGAACTATCCAATATTTGAATTTTATATTGAGCATATTCATCCAATGTAGCAAGTCTTTTATCCGTTGTTAAATCTGCTATTTCATTTCCATCTTCATCCACTGTTCTTTTTAATTCTATAGTAAAGGGTGCTTCTTCCAGTGGCTCCCCTCCAGTTAGCAATGGCATTTGGTTAAATTCTGTCAAGTAACTTGCAAATTTTGCATTGTATTTCTGTCAGAGATTGGGGCGAAAAAAAAGAGCTATACACCATAAAAAGGTGATAGCTCTCTGGTCCTATTTA
>MDSO01000112.1_pt1 | contig 12862 bp, 5 predicted proteins | sample 1005691 | NCBI WGS metagenome assembly MDSO01 (sample SAMN05526595, study PRJNA338239) | gut metagenome | isolation source: stomach gut content | host: Acanthurus sohal | place: Saudi Arabia: Red Sea | collected 2011-04 | reverse complement strand
ACTTTAAACGAACCCTTAGAATTAACTTTAAATGAACCCTCAGAATCAACTTTAAACGAACTCTTAGAATCAACTTTAAACGAACCCTTAGAATCAACTTTAAATGAATCCTTAGAATCAACTTTAAATGAACCCTTAGAATCAACTTTAGATGAAACTTTCGAAACAAGTTCGGATGAAGCCCTCGAAATAAGTGCAGAATCAAGATTAAATTTTAGCAACAAAAATATAAAAAATGTTTATAATCCGATTAATCAGGCTAAACTAATAGAAGATATAAAAGAAAAAGAGGTGAATTCAATTATAAAATTAAATACAATAAATACAGAAATTTTAGGAATACAAATAGAGGAAGCTATAGCAATCCAAAAAAATATCTTTATAAAAAATGATTCTCACTGCACTATATTGGATGACATTAAATTTGTCGACGAAAAAGACGCTATAGCTTTAAATAACCAAATTGCTACCGCAAGAGCAATTATTACTACAGTGTCTGAAGGTAATGCTGAAAACGATATAACAGAAGAAATTGTATTGCTGGCCAGTCAAAATTTGCAAGAAGCAATTGATAATTTTAGCCGATCCATTAAAGTTGCTGGTTCTTTCGATACTTCAAATTTATTGCTATTAATTGAACAAGCTATCGATGCTATGGAAAATATACAGGTTTTTGACGCTACGGAAAATCAAATAAATCAAGGCGAGAAATTTGTTTCTTCTAATGTTGCAAATTTATTATCCAGTTCTATTGAGAAAGCACAAAAAGCCATTATGGACTTAGAAAAAAATGACGCTAATTATCTCATTAATCAAAATCTTATTGATAATATTCGCACTGAATTACGTCGGTCCATAGATGCTTATAATGAATCTATCCAAGTTGGAACTTTCATTGATATAACTAGTTTAATAGATGAAATCGAGAACGCCCAATCCAGTATTACAGAAGTAAAGATAATAGATGATATCCCGGAAAATATAACATATGGCCTGAAATTTGTATCTAACATAAAAGTAAATGAATTTGAAAAGGATATCCAAAAAGCAAATAATATAGCAAGACAAGCTCTTTTGCAGATGGATAATTTTAATGAGTCAATCGATGTAGAAACAGAAGTATTCATTCAAAAACAGGATGTTAATTTAGCTATCTCTGATTTAAAAAATGCCATCAATAATTTTTATTTATCTATTCAGGAAGGATCATTTGTTGATACATCAATATTAATAAACTCTATAAAAACTGCTAAGCTTCTGTTTCAGGATGTATTAGTTATAAATTCTAAATCCGAATCTATAGTACCAAAAGATATAAAGTTTGTAAATGAAAAAGTTTTTAACAAATTTTGTAAAAGTTTAGAGCAAGCCGAAGAAGTTGCAATTACAGACCAATCTTCTTTGAACCGTACTTTGGATATGTTAGAAGCAGCAAGCCAAGAATTTAAAGCAAATATTAAAGTTGGAAATTTTATAAATACGGTAGAACTAGATACAGCAATAAGTCAAGCCTTAAGTGTCCAAACAAACGTTCATATAATAAATAAACGGCCGGAAGAAGTTTATAGAGGAGTACATTTTACTTGTCAAACAAATATCGATAACTTAAATAATGCTATAGAAAGTGCAAAGGCTACTTGTAAATTACCCTGTAGTATACAAACCATAGACCAAGCAGTAAAAGATTTGAATATAGCTACAACAAATTTTAAAAATGCTATACAAGTTGGTATGATAGACACTGCTTCATCCTGGGATCAAATAAATGAAATAGATACATTATTAGAAAATATCGCTGTTATAAATAAATCAGTCGATACAGTTCCGGCAGATATTATTTTTGTTAGATCAGCGGATATGTCATTTATAGAAAATGCATTAAACTATGCAAAGAAAATAACGCATAATCCAAAATCTGTTCACGAAATCGAAGAAGCGAAAAATAATTTGGCCATAGCATACTCAATATTTCAAAATTCTATCCAGCATGGTACTTTAATTGATACTACTTCTTTACAGGAAAAATTGGATGAGGCTGAAAAAATAAAATTTGGCCTATTAATTGTAAATAAGAATAAGAATAAAAATAATATGGCTAAAGGAATTAAATTTGTTTCTATCGATATTATGCAAAACCTTGATAAGGTTATAGAAGAGTCACAGGCATGTTTACAAAATCCCGAAAACGAAGCAACAATTGATTTGCAGGCCAAAAAATTAAAGCATGCTATAAACACTTTTGCGGATTTTATTGAGGAGGGAACCTTTTTAATTGATATAGATGTAAAAATATTAACCGAAAAAATAAATGAAGCTCAGCAAATTATGGATGGGATTTTAGTAACGGATAAGCTAGCAGATACAATATATCAAGGAATGCCATTTGTTACTAAAAAAGACGTTGAAAATCTTTTAGCTGCTATACAAGCTAGTAAGTTAGTAGTGGAAAATGCTATTAGTAATGATGAATTGAAGGAAGAGGCCCAATTACTGGATGAAGCAATTACAAAATTTGACCATGAAATCAGATATGGAACATTTGTCGATACATCTTTATTAGAAGAAGAAATAAATTCTGCTAAACATGCACAGGATTGGATATTTGTAACTGATAAAGGTAAGGATAAAATAGCTTTTGGAATACCATTTGTCAGTAAAAATATAATGAAAGACTTTGAAATGTCTATAATAAATGCTGAAAAATTTTTACTAGATGCAAGAAGACAAGCAGATGTAGATGGGACCATGCATAAGCTAAATCGTGCAACCCAAAGATTTTATAAAGTAATACAACGAGGGAAAATGATTAATATATCTAATTTAGTGGCTGAAATAAGTAAAGCAAATTTATTAAAAAATACAGTGCAAATAAATGATAGTCCAGCCTATCAAGTAGAACCTGATATTAAATTCGTTTCGGAGGATGAAATGGCCACTTTTGAAAATGCCATAGATTCGGCACAGCAATTAGTTGGCCAATATAATGCTTCATCTAATACATCGGATTTAGAAGTAGAAATATTAAACGCTGTTAAAAAATTAGATGTAGCTAGGAGAAAATTTGAAGATTCAATCAAAACCGGAATATTTATGGATAATAATTTCCTTTTAAATGAAATAAATCACGCACAAACCTTAAAGTCAAATATAGCCGTAATGTCAGAACGTGAAGAGGATGTAAATTTCGGCTTACAATTTGTTGATAATAAAACTATGCAGAAATTAGATAAAGCTATAAAAATAGCTAACTCCATTTTATCCAAAACTGATGATACCGATCTGATAGAAATAGGTGTCTTAAATTTAAAAGAAGCAATCACAATTTTTAAATCAAATATAAAAACCGGAACCTTTTTGGATCTTACTTCATTAATAAACGAGATCACAAATGCTACCTTGATTAAAAATAGCATTGTTATCTACGATGGTTCCCCCCATGACATCGAATCTGGAGTACGTTTTGTCTCTACAAAAACATACGATCATTTAAGTAAAATGATTATCTTAGCCGAATCTGCAATATACGATCCAAAGAGCGAAGATTTTGTAGAGAAAAAGATTTATTCCTTAAAAAATGCACTGAATAAGTTTAATGAATCAATAATGATAGGACTACATCTAAATTATGAAACATTAGAAACAACTATAAAACAGGCCGAAAAAATGCTCGCAAATATTTATACAAGTGAAAGCAATTTTGGCGTTCCATTAAACTCTTATTGGTTAAAAGAAGAGGATTTCGATTACTTTTTTAATGTAGTAGAAAACGGAAAAGTTACATTGGAAATGGCTGCGACTCAAAATGAATTAGATGACTGCAATAAACTCATTTTAAAAGAAATCGAAAATATCTTGAATGTAGTTCAACTTGGATCCGGTGCCGATAAATCAGAATTGTTACAGGAAATAAATGCTGCTAAAAATGACTTTAATAATGTTAAAATTAGTCCAAATTCAGATAATATCAGCATTTTTGATAAATATACAAATAAATTTAATTGGCACAGATTGGCCGATACAATTTCTAAAGCAGATACAATAGTAAAGGACGGAAATGTTTCAACATTTCATGTTAATCAAACATTAGAATCTTTGCAAAAAAATAGAAAGAATTTTCATGACAATTTAGCCTGGGGTACGAATATCGATTCTTTAAAGTTTAATGATATACTCTTTGACAAGGATGTAGACTTTGATAGTAGCTCAAATACAATTCAAATGTTGTCAAATGAAAAAAATATAAATTTAATGATAATAGCTGATGATGGAGTCATTATAGACAACTCTCTAACTAATGATAAATCGGAAAATGGTATATTAAAGTTTAATGTTGACCTAAATAATCTAATTAACGATAAATTTATCTTAAAATTATCTATAGATCAAAATGGTCAATTAGTAAAAAAGGAAATAGAGTTTAAAATAAAAAAATTTCTCGACTCTACTGTAGTGCCAGATAATGGATTAAGAAAAGCTTTTGCGAAAAAAAATCCAAAAATTGCTTTTGAAAGAGATCAGCTAAATGAAGAAAATAAATTACCAAAATTTTTGTCTCAAAAAAGTGTTTCTATTTCAAAATTAAAAAATATGACAGGGCATTTAAATGCTAGTAATTTTGATATATCCAATTTAGCTGGTTTAGAATATGCAACCGAACTTACTAGTATAGATTTAAGTAATAATAATTCATTAACAGATATATCTATACTAAGCAATTTAAATTATAATTTGTTAGATCTAAATTTAGAAAAAAATATTTCTATAGTACATGGTTTGGATGCCATAGGTACGTTAACCTACTTAAAAAATCTAAAGTTAGATGCTGTTTTATTCTCTGAGCCAGCAATTCGTAAAATATTATTAGATTCTATAGTAAAAATAGCAAGATTTTCAGACTCGCAATTGACCATCACAATTAATTCAATAATAATGACTCTAAATCATCAACAAAAATTGAAAAAAGAAATTATTGAAGAATTATCAAACCAATTAAATCCAAGTCAGATGCCAAAAATTATTATGGAAGGTTCTTCTGAGTTATATATAGGCCAAAATAATTTTCAGTTTCAAATAGATAACTTTGATTTAGCCAAATTTGTAGCTGATATATCTAATAATATTATAACGCAAAATATGGAGGAAGTCACAGTAGTAATCAGCGATAATGCATCTGGCCAAATAATAGATACAAAAACTTTGGATGTCGGTTCATATGAATTAATATTTTCTATATTAGGATCAGACAATATAGAAAAAGAAATAACAGTAATAACCCTAAATGTTTTACCAGATAAAAATATGCTATCAAACATAATAAGCTTAAATACAATAGAAGAAAATTTAAAAGATTTTCTAGATAATAATTTATGGTTAATTGGAGAAAATGATGAAACAAAACAACAAGACAAGCCAGCAATATATGAAATAGAACAACAGGATGAACCAAAAATATACGAAATAGAACAACAAGATAAATCCGAAATATACGAAATAGCACAACAAGAGGAACCACAAATATATGAAGTAGAGCAAATATATGAAAAGTCTGAACAAATAAATGAAGTAGAGCAAATATATGAAAAGTCTGAACAAATAAATGAAGTAGAGCAAATATATGAAGAGTTTGAGAAAATGGATGAAGAGTTTAAACAAATGTATGAAGAATTTGGAGAAATAGATAAAGAATTTGAACAAATAAATAAAGAAGATAAAGTAGAAAATAAAATATTAATAACAAATAAAAGAACGGAAGCATTTGAGCCATATGCGCCAATTTCTAGAGCACATGTAGCAATAATGTTGTACGAATTAGCCGGAGTTAAGGATACAGAAATAAAAAATACAAATATTAATTTTAAAGATGTGCCCACCAATGACCCATTTGCAGAAGCAATTTCTTGGGCTGTAAAAATCGGTGCTTATAACGGTTATGAGGATGGAACATTCCGACCTAACGTAGAAATATCTAGAGAGCAGTTAGCATCAGTTATTTTTAACTTTGCCAAAATATACGGTAAAGATTCGAGTGATATAGCCGATATTTCAAGTTATGTAGATTCGGATCAATTACAAGATTGGTCTGCTATAGCCTTTAAGTGGGCCGTTGGAAACGGTATTATAAAAGCTAGAAATAATAGGCTAGAACCAACTGATTTTGCAACACAAGCCGATGTTGCCCTGGCCTTAAATAGATTGCATACATTTTAAATATTTAATATGCCTCCTCTTTTAACAGAGGAGAATAAAAAAGCACCTTCCAAATTAGAAAGGTGAGTATTACTGCCTTTTATATTATAACCAAAGATAATCGATAAAGACGAAAGCTAAGAAAAATGTTATAAAAAATACAGCAGCAATTGGTAAAATGGTTGAATACATTGCCATAATAATAGCTTTTTGTTCTTTCCATGTTAAGTCTATGCCTAGTAATTGATCATCTTTTTTCATAGAATCAGCCCTTTCTTTTATCTTCTTGTTCTAAACATTACAAAGTTACAAAATGTTTTTAAGACACCCTTTTAAGAAAAGATGTCTGATAAACATTATACTAAATATAGTATATTTCGTCAAGACTCAACAAGTAAATATGTTAAACAATTTAGTTATACAAATGACAAGCTACATAATGATTATTACCTTGATCTTTATATTCTGGCGCTAAAGTTTTACATTTTTCCATACAATTTCTACATCTAGTATGAAACTTACAACCAGGTGGTGGATTAGCTGGTGACGGAATATCCCCTTCAAGTACAATACGATTCATTTTTATAGTAGGATCTGGAGTAGGTATAGCACTAAACAATGATTTTGTATATGGGTGAAGTGGATTATTAAATATCTCTTTTTTAGGCGCTTTTTCTACCAAATTACCTAAATACATAACGCCAACTTCATCAGAAATATGCTCTACTACACTTAGATCATGAGATATAAAGACGTAACTTAGGCCCTTTTGTTTTTGCAAATCCATTAATAAATTTATTATCTGAGCTTGAACAGATACATCCAATGCGGATACTGGCTCATCGCAAATAATTAATTTCGGCTTTAGAGCAACAGCTCTTGCTATGCATATTCTTTGTCTTTGGCCACCAGAAAATTCATGAGGATATCTATCTATATGATGTTCCTGTAAGCCACACTCTTTCATTACTTGCATCACGTAACTTCTTAGTTCTTTATCAGGTACTAATTTATGCTCTCTAACCGCCTCGCCGATTATCTCACCAACAGGCATTTTCGGACTTAATGAACTGTATGGATCTTGAAATATTATTTGAATTTCAGGTCGGATTGCTCTTAATTCATGTGGCGTTAATGAAAATAAATCTTTTCCGTCAAATATTACTTTGCCTCCATTATTTTCATGTAAACGTAAAATAGTTCGACCTACTGTTGTCTTTCCACATCCGGATTCTCCAACTAAACCGAAAGTAGAACCTTGTTTTACTTCAAAAGATATTCCATCTACAGCCTTTACATAGCCTACAACTCTTTGTAGAAGACCGCCTTTGATATCGTAATATTTTTTTAAGTTTTCAACTTTTAATATAGTGTCGCTCATCAATTGGCCTCCTTACCGTTTTCTTCATCATATAAATGACAGGCTACTTTATGCTCTGGTCCAATTTGCTGTAACTCAGGTATTGGGCCATTACAGGATGGTATGCATTTATCGCATCTATCTTTAAAGAAGCAATGATCTGGTAAATTAACCGGATTGGGAACTTGTCCTGGGATAGAATATAACCTGTCAATTTCTTGATTTACAACAGGTTTACTTTTAATAAGCCCAATAGTGTAAGGATGTTTTGGATGTAAGAAAACATCTTCAGCAGTTCCTTGTTCAACAATTCGACCAGCATACATAACAACTACGTAGTCAGCCATTTCGGCCACTACACCAAGGTCATGAGTAATTAGTAAAATGCTGGAATCAATTTTAGTTTTTAAATCACGTAACAAGTCTAAAACTTGAGCTTGTATAGTTACGTCCAAAGCTGTAGTAGGCTCATCGGCTATAATTAAACGAGGATTACAGCAAAGAGACATGGCGATCATAACTCTTTGTCGCATACCACCAGAAAGCTCATGAGGAAAAGATTTATATATTCCCTCGGCTCTAGCAATACCAACTAATTCTAACATTTTAATAGTTTGCTGCTTTACAGCACTCTTTTTAATATCCGGACGGTGAAGCATAATAGCTTCATCTATTTGAGTGCCTATTCTAAAAACAGGATTTAAACTAGTCATAGGTTCTTGAAAAATCATAGAAATTTCGTTACCACGGATTTTTTGCATTTCAGAAATAGGAGTTTTAACAATATCAATTGGACCAGATGGACGATTATATCTAATTTCACCATCGGTAATTTGGCCAACGGGAGCAGTAACTAATTTCATTATAGATAAGCTAGTTACAGACTTTCCACATCCAGATTCGCCAACTAAAGCAACAGTTTTGCCTTGAGGAATTTCAAGAGTAACACCATTAACAGACTTGACTATGCCCATATCCGTATAAAAATACGTGTGAAGATTATCTATTTCTAGGATATTATCCGGATTTTTCATTTGAGTAGCATATTCTTCTAACGGAACATTTTTTCGCTTTTTTTCGTCCTCAAACTTTTTTACAATTATCTTATTATTTTTTATAATCTGTTTCATTTGCTTTTTTGCTTCTTTTTGCAACGCTGTTTTCAATATTTAACACCCTCTTTCTTATTTAATCCCCTCCATCTTTATAGTGTTTCCGCTATTTAGAATTTAATTCTCTTTTATAGTTAGTGCACTGTTATAATTGATGACAAAAAACTTAAAAAAGGTGTTTAAAGCTTATTATTTTTGGTTATACTTTAAATAGATAAATAAAAAAAAAGCACCTTCTCAAATGAAGATACTTTCCTATTAGAGAACGTAGTGGTTCTCCTTAGTGTTTTTATCGTAAAGCCAGTATAGCTTTTAGATCGGCTATAAATTGGATATTTTTTCGTATTTATTTTTTTACGACTTTTAACTTTTCTATAAAATAAGAATAATTATATTGAATTCGTTAATTTATTTTTTAAATAATATTATTAATGTTACTAGTGTTGCTAAGAACATTGCAAATATTATTATCATTTGGTTATCCATAATATAGGCACCTCCTTGCGTATGGACTAAAAAAATATCCATAGCCGGCGGTGGGTAACACACAACCACCACTCGTTTTGTGCGAGTGGTCTTTTTTTAAAAAACAAGATGTTTTTTTCTGGTGATCTTGCTTTTTTATGCATTAATTGTTATCATTCCACCAAAAATAATAACAAACTTATTATAGTATATGCATATTATGTAATACAAGCGGTAAGTTTTGGTATCATTTACGTATTTGTTCGGTTTTTGTTAATTATTGAAATATTGCCACTTTTTACATAAAAAAAAAGCTTAACCTTAATTTCTTAAAGTGAAATTCTAGGTGAATTATTGTACGACTTTTCATAGTAAAAAAAATTTTAAAAGGTGTTTAAAGCTTGATATTTTTGGTTATACTTTAAATAGATAAATAAAAAAGAAAGCACCTTCGTCAATGAAGATACTTTCCTATTAGAGAACGTAGAGGTTCTCCTTAGTGTTTTTATCGTAAAGCCAGTATAGCTTTTGGATCGGCTATAAATTGAATGTTTTTTCGTAGTTATTTTTACGATTTTTAACCTTTCTATAAAACAAGAATAATTATATTTAATTCGTTAATTTATTTTTTAAATAATATTATTAATGTTACTAGTGTTGCTAAGAACATTGCAAATATTATTATCATTTGGTTATCCATAATATAGGCACCTCCTTGCGTATGGACTAAAAAAATATCCATAGCCGGCGGTGGGTAACACACAACCACCACTCGTTTTGTGCGAGTGGTCTTTTTTTAAAAAACAAGATGTTTTTTTCTGGTGATCTTGCTTTTTTATGCATTAATTGTTATCATTCCACCAAAAATAATAACAAACTTATTGTAGCATATACATATTATGTAATACAAGCGGTAAGTTTTGGCATTTTTTACGTATTTATTCGATTTTTGTTAATTATCGAAATATTTCCACTTTTTACATACAAAAAAAAGGCTTAACCTTAATTTCTTAAAGTTAAACCCTGTATAAATTATCTTTTTAATTTCGGATCAAAAGCATCTCGTAATCCATCACCTACAAAGTTAAAGCCTAAAACGGTAGTTAAAATAAATAATCCTGGAGGTAACCACATGAAGATATATTCTCTTAAGATTATCGGATCTTTTACTACGTTAACCATATTCCCCCAAGAAGCATATGGAAATGGAACGCCGATTCCTAAATAACTATACGCTGCTTCTGTTAATATTACTCCACCCATACCCATTGTAGCAACAACAATAAGTTGTGGCATTACGTTCGGTACTAAGTGTTTTACTATTCTTTTTATTGGATGTATTCCTGTCGCTTCTGTTGCTACCATAAATTCTTGCTCTCTTAAACTTAATATCTGGCCTCTTACTAATCTCGCTACACTCGCCCATCCCATAATTCCCATAACTAATGTTAACCAGTAAATTTTTTGATTTTGTGGAACATCATATGCTAACAATAATGAACTTATTATTAACATAATTGGTAACGTCGGTAAACAATACATTACATCTACTAAACGCATTATTAAATTGTCTATTTTTCCGCCAAAGTATCCGGCTATACCACCTAATGTAACGCCTAATGTGATTTGAAAGAATACTACTACAAATCCAATTGTTAATGATATCCTTCCTCCGTACATTAATCTTGTAAAAATATCTCGGCCATCTTTGTCGGTACCGAATAAATGAAGTGTTGATGGATCCTGCTTGTTTGCTATCTTCACTCCTATTGCTGCCGGATCATACCCGTGTAAATTTGCTGTACTAAATTCAACACCGTCTGGCGCATTGTAAAATATAGTGTATTCTCCATAAGGTGAAAATAATGGACCAATAAATGAAAATATAAACATTCCAACTAATATCGCTACGCCTACTATAGCTAATTTATTTCGTAAAAATCTTTTCATAACTAATTGTCCGGGTGTAACAATTTTTTCTAAATTTATCTTTTCTTTAGCCATCCTATTTTCCTCCTTATTATTTTAACCGCACACGTGGATCTACAACGCCATAAAGTACATCTGAAACCAATGTTCCTATCAATGTTAATGTTGCCATAAATAATGTAGAACCCATAATATAAGGAATATCACCACTTCTGAGCGCTGTCAATGCTGTATTACCAATACCATCAATTCCGAAAATTCCTTCTGTTATCATTGCTCCAGCAAATAACCCAGGTATCATACCACCTAAAATTGTTACAATCGGAATCAAAGTATTTCTAAATGCATGTTTGTATATTACTTTATTTTCATTTAATCCTTTAGCCCTAGCAGTTCTAATATAATCCTCATTTAATACTTCTAACATATTTGTACGACAGTATCTCATTAGTCCACCAATACCTAAAACTGTTAAAACCATAACTGGTAAAACATAATGCTTAGCCATATCCAACATCAAAGCAAAACCTTCATAGTCCATTCTAGCAGTTTCCATACCGGAAAGCGGTAGTATTCCTAACCATTGTGAAAATACTCTTTGAAGTAATGCTGCAAAGAAGAAACTAGGCAAACTCATCCCCATCAATGCTATTGTTGTTACCGCATAGTCTGTTTTACTATATTTTTTAGTAGCCGAAATTACTCCTAATGGTATCGCTATCAATATTTGGAGGATATATGCCGGAAATGACATCCAAAATGAAAACCACATTTTGCTACTAATTACATCCGATACTGGTTGCTTCTCCACAAATGATGTACCAAGATCACCCTGAACTACTCCAGAGAACCATTTGAAATATCCGACTGGTATACTATCATTTAATCCGTATAATTCATTTAGATTGTCTATCATCTCTTGTGTAACTTCCGGATTACCATTTGTAATAGTTGATACATAGTCTACCGGTGCCATCCTAATCAAACAGTATATTATAATGGAAACACCCATCAGGATACCAAAGCCAATCACAATACGTCTCACAATATATTGCCACATATTTTTTCCCCCTCTTTTTATATTTCTTTATATCTATGATTAATAACACACTTCGTAACACAAAGTAATAAAATTTTATATTACAAAGTGACTTATTAATAGGTTAAAATTCTTAGAAGTTTTAAGAAAAGTAAAACATTATTAACAATTAAAGATTGTTAGAAAATATTATCTAACTATGTCAAAACTTCTAAGAATCTAAAAACTATATCATTTATAATGAAAAGCCCAGGAGTTTTAAAAAAACTAAAATATTATTATAATTATTATTAAAAAATATTCTCTAACTATGTCAAAACTCCCGAACTTTAAAATTATCTAACCATTTCTAAATTTTGAAGCTCATTATAAAAATTATAATACGGTGTCATATTATCCGGTAAAGTACTAACATTAATCATTTCAGGATTAAATAAATACATATTTTTACGTTGATATATTGGCATCTCAACAGCCTGATCCATAATAATTTCTAAAGCTTCATGATAAAGATTGGATCTCGTTGGAATGTCATTAGTTTCTCTAGCTTCAACGATAATGTTATCCAACTCATCATTATAAATGCAGTAGTGATTAGATGGGCCAGTAGAGTGATATACTTGATACATATCCGGATCAGCTGTGGACCCCCAAGCAGCAACCCACATATCCCAACCTTTTTGATTAAGAATATCGAAGAAAACATTTCCGTCAGTATCCGCTATTTCTAAGACAGCTCCCATCGCTTCTAAATCACTCTTCATTTGAGTT
>MDSO01000111.1_pt1 | contig 13033 bp, 8 predicted proteins | sample 1005691 | NCBI WGS metagenome assembly MDSO01 (sample SAMN05526595, study PRJNA338239) | gut metagenome | isolation source: stomach gut content | host: Acanthurus sohal | place: Saudi Arabia: Red Sea | collected 2011-04 | reverse complement strand
TTGAAAATATAAAGATAGGATTAGCGTCTCCAGATAAGATTAGACAATGGTCTAGAGGTGAGGTAAAGAAACCGGAAACGATAAACTATCGTACACAGCGGCCAGAACGAGAAGGGCTATTTTGTGAAAAAATTTTTGGACCAAGTAAAGATTGGGAATGTCATTGTGGAAAGTATAAAAGAATTAGATATAAAGGTGTAATTTGCGATAGGTGTGGCGTAGAAATAACAAGAGCAAAAGTAAGACGTGAAAGAATGGGGCATATAGAATTAGCAGCTCCTGTATCACATATTTGGTATTTTAAAGGTATTCCAAGTAAGATGGGTTTAATCTTAGACATTGCTCCTAGAATATTAGAGAAAATTTTGTATTTTGCATCCTATATAATCACATATGTAAATCCTGACTATGAAAAACGAGAGGGAATTTCTTATAAACAAGTTTTAACCGAAAAAGAGTTTAAAGATGTAGATCAAAAGTATAATGATGAAGCCAGAGAAAAAGATGGTACGGTTGCTTTTGTAGCGGAAATGGGAGCAGAAGCAATAAAAAAACTTTTACAAGATATTGATTTAGAAAAAGAAAGTAGCACATTAAAAACACAATTAATGGATGCTACGGGTCAAAAAAGGATAAGAATTATTAAGCGATTAGAAGTAATAGAATCTTTTAGGTTAGCTGGAAGCAAGCCGGAGTGGATGGTGTTGGATGTTATACCAGTTTTACCTCCAGACTTGCGACCGATGATTCAATTAGATGGTGGTAGGTTTGCGACATCAGATTTAAATGATTTATATAGAAGAGTTATAAACAGAAATAATAGGTTAAAAAGGCTTGTAGATTTAGGTGCACCAAATATTATTGTAAGAAACGAAAAGCGTATGCTACAAGAAGCAGTAGATGCTTTAATAGATAATGGTAGAAGAGGAAGGCCGGTAACGGGGCCAGGAAATCGACCATTGAAATCTTTATCAGATATGTTAAAAGGTAAATCTGGACGTTTTAGACAAAATTTATTAGGTAAGCGTGTAGATTATTCAGGACGATCAGTTATAGTAGTAGGGCCATATTTGAAAATTTATCAGTGTGGATTACCAAAAGAGATGGCTATAGAATTGTTTAAGCCATTTGTTATGAAAAAGTTAGTTTCGGACGGTATTGCACAAAATATTAAAAATGCTAAAAATATGATAGAAAGCTTAAAGACTGAGATTTGGGACGTATTGGAGGAGGTAATCAAAGAACATCCTGTTATGCTAAACCGTGCTCCAACATTACATCGTTTAGGAATACAAGCTTTTGAGCCAACATTGGTTGAAGGACGGGCATTGAAGTTACATCCTCTAGTTTGTGCAGCATATAATGCTGACTTTGATGGAGACCAAATGGCGGTCCATGTTCCACTTTCTGTGGAAGCGCAGACAGAATGTAGATTTTTATTGCTTGCACCAAATAACTTACTAAAGCCATCAGATGGAGCACCAGTGGCTGTACCATCGCAAGACATGGTTTTAGGGATGTATTATTTAACCTTAGATAGAGCAGGGGAACCTGGTGAAGGCAGATATTTTAAGGATGAGAACGAAGCGATTTTAGCTTATGAGACTAAAGAAATTAGCCTTCATGCGAAAATAAAAGTAAGAAGGACAGTAAAGTTTAGTGGCGAAAAAATAACAGGTATGGCTGATGCAACGGTGGGTAGAATTTTCTTTAATGAAGCAATTCCGCAAGATTTAGGATTTGTAAAAAGGACATCACCAGAAAATGCATTAAAATATGAAATTGACTTTTTAGTAGGAAAGAAGCAGTTAGGACAAATAATAAAGAAAAGTATTAACACGCATGGAGCTACAAAAACTGCTATACTTTTAGATAGCATAAAAGACTTAGGATTTAAGTTTTCTACTAGAGGAGCATTGACTGTTTCTGTATCTGATATGGTTATACCGGAACGTAAGCAAGAGTATTTATCGGAAGCAGAAAAATCTGTGGATCAAGTTACAAGATTATTTAGACGTGGTTTAATGACTGATGAAGAGCGTTATAATAAAGTTATTCAATCTTGGAATACAGCCAATGATAAAATAACAGAAGCACTTTTATCTGGATTAGGTAGATATAATAACATATTCATGATGGCTGATTCAGGCGCCAGGGGATCTAATAATCAGATTAAGCAATTAGCTGGTATGAGAGGTTTAATGGCATCGCCTTCTGGTAGAATTATAGAATTACCAATCAAAGCTAATTTTAGAGAAGGTCTTACTGTATTAGAATATTTTATTTCAGCTCATGGAGCCAGAAAAGGATTAGCTGATACAGCTTTGAAAACAGCCGATTCAGGATATTTAACAAGAAGATTAGTTGACGTATCTCAGGATGTTATTATCCGAGAACTAGACTGTAATCATCCGATAGAAAAAATAATAAAAGTATCTAAAATTAATAATGATTTGTTAGGATGTCAACTAGCTGAAGATATAATTAATTTGGAAACAGAAAAAGTGGTAGCTAAGGCAAATGATGAGATTACTTTAGAATTGATAGATCTCTTAAAAAGTAAAATTCCTGGTGTAAAAGAAATTAAATATTTACAAAAAGCTCAAATTCCTGGAATGGTTGTTAGTGCTTTCAAAGAAGGCACTGAAATGATAGAGCCTTTAAGCGAAAGAATTACGGGGAGATTTGCTGCTGAGAATATATATAATCCAGAAACCGGTGAATTAATAATAGAACAGGATAAGATGATAACGCCTTATTGGGCTGAATATATAGATTCACTTGGAATAACGTCAGTAAGGATTCGAAATGCTTTATCTTGTAAATCTACAATTGGTGTTTGTGTAAAATGCTATGGTGCTAATATGTCTTCAGGCAACCAAGTAAGAATAGGCGAATCGGTAGGAATTATAGCGGCTCAGTCGATAGGAGAACCGGGGACTCAGCTGACGATGAGAACATTTCACACAGGCGGTATAGCAGGAGATGATATTACACAAGGTCTTCCACGTATAGAAGAGCTTTTTGAAGCGAGAAAGCCAAAGGGATTAGCTATAATAACGGAGTTTGCAGGAGAGGTAAATATTATTGAAAGTAAGAAAAAGAGAGAAATATCTATTACTAATGCAGATACAGGTGAATCCAAATCTTATCTGATACCTTATGGATCTAGAATAAAAGTTAGGGATGGTGACTATATACAAGCCGGAGATGAACTTACAGAAGGTAGTATAAATCCACATGATATATTAAAAATTAAAGGTATCCGTGGGGTTCAAGACTATATGTTAAAAGAAGTGCAAAGAGTATATAGACTACAGGGCGTGGATATAAATGACAAGCACGTTGAAGTAATAGTAAGACAGATGATGAAAAAAGTTAAGATAGAAGAAAATGGTGATACAGCGCTTCTACCAGGAAGTTTAGTGGATGTATTAGAATATGAAAGAATTAATGAAGAAGCAAAATTAGAAGGTGGAAATCCGGCTGACGGGAGACCGACATTACTAGGTATAACAAAAGCTTCATTAGCTACAGAGTCATTTTTATCTGCTGCATCATTCCAAGAAACAACAAGAGTGTTGACGGATGCAGCTATAAAAGGTAAAATAGATCCATTGATTGGACTAAAAGAAAATGTTATCATAGGTAAATTGATACCAGCTGGAACAGGTATGGATAGATATAGAAAGATCCAAATTACTGAATAAAGTAGAATATAATTAAATAAAATAATTTAGGTTTATGGGTAGAATGTAATCCATAAACCTTTTTATTATTAAGATTATTTAGCTACTTTATAATAATTATTATTAATTTTAACAGCAAAAGAGACATTAGGATCTACGTTATTAATTTTAAATATATCTCCGTAAAACCAAGTCGCTTGGGCTGCAGTGTGAATCCAGTCAATATCAAAAAAGCCGGCTTTTTCAAGTATTTGTGTATTGTCTACAGTAAGTTTTATTTTTTCATAGAAAGCAGAGAGAAACTCATCTAAATCTTCGGTCAACACTTGTTCGGTTGTAATTTGATAAATAGTATTATCGAATATTATTTGAGTAGGATTGATCGGATTAAGTTTAAAAGCATCGTGTAAAGGGCCGATAAGCATAGTACGCTCAGGATCATCAATAGTACCTGGAAGGATAAATGTAAATATTACATCTTCCTGAGTTATAGTATCAGCTAAAATGGCTTTATGATAAGAACCGTTAATATCTACGATTAAGTTGATATCGTCTTCTAGGGGTAAATAGATATTATAATATGTTAAAATAAATTGAGAATGCTCAGTATTTAGTTTATTCATAGTATCTAAGTAAGTTAATAAATGCTGATCAAGTGGTTCACTAGTCAAAATATGGCCCTTTAGATTAACTACTCTTATTTGATCAATGGAGGATATCTTCTGACCTAATTGTTCTGAATTATATGTATCGTTTAAAATAATATATTCATTATCATTATAGATAAAGCGTGTAATATCGTTATTTTTTAATCTAGATTTAATTAAATCTTCACTATGTACAGCTATGGCCGAACAACCGGTCAATATATTTATGAAAAGTAAAAAAATTATTAGGTTATAAATGAATTTTTTTGACATATTAGTCCCCTATCCTGTTATAAATTTAATATTATTTATGGCAAATATATCCTACATAAAAGATAATATTTTGAAAAAATATAACTATATTATATCATATAAAAATATTAAATACATCTGGAAATTAGAGGAAAGTCTTTTAAAAATTAATTTTATAGTGTAAAATTAAATATAATTTTGATATTAAACAAATAATTAAACTATGATTAAAACTATAATTAAAATAATGAAGACACAATTTATAAAATATTTCATATTATACTATAGTATAGTATTACTAATAATAGCTAGGAAATAATAAACTGATAAAAATACTTGATATTGTGCAAATTATAACAAAAGTCCACTATTTGCAGTAAAATTTTTAAAAACGCCGTATATCAATCTGCATAAAGGGGGAAATTTTATGATACAATCTTTAGAAGACATTAAATTAGGGCTTTCGATTTGTGGATCATTTTTTGCATTCCAACGGATTATCCAAATGATAGAAATATTAATAGAACTAAAAGTAGATATATATCCTATTATGTCTTACAGTGCTTATGATATTTTGAAGAGACTAGGTAAGGAAGAAAAGTTTATTGAGCAAATAGAAGAGTTAACTGGTAAGGAGATAATAAGTGATATTTCAGAAGTAGAAAGGGTTTGTCCAGATATCCATATTGATGCTATGTTAATCGCTCCTTGTACAGGAAATACATTATCAAAATTAGTAAGAAAAATTAATGATACACCAGTGACTATAGCAATAAATACAGCATTAAATAATTATAAGCCAGTAATAATCGCAGTATCTACTAATGAGAATTTAGGAGTAAATCTTAGCAATATAGGAGAACTGATAAAAAATCAAAGTATATATTTTGTTCCCTTTTTTAAAAATAATCCCGATAATAAATCCTATTCATTGATTTCTGATATATCTTTGGTACCCCAAACAATAATATCAGCTCTAAATCAAAAACAACTTCAACCGATGGTTAAAAACTGAAAAAATAAAGCTCTTTCTGATTTGATTAATCCAGAGAGAGCTTATTTTATTGAATTTAAAATAATTTCATAAGTTTCGAGTAAGAGTAGTCTATTATCAGTGGTGATGGTTTCTTTAGATTCAGATAATAATTTATGACCGTTATAAAATACAGCAATTTTTTCAGAAGCGATATTTCGTTTATCAACAGAATAAAAAATTTTGGATAGCTTTAATGTTTTAGCGAGATCGATTATTCCACCAATAGTTTCTTGACCATAATGATTGCCCTGAAATGAAGTTTTTATCCAAATGCCCAATATAGGTCGATCAGATTTTATTGCATGAATGCCTACTATGCCTATAAATTCTTCTGTATCTTTTAAAGTGATAGCAAATACATAATCGGTTTGATTTTCCCAATTTTTTAATGCTTTAGAAATCATATGGCGAGTTTTTTGTATATTTTTAGCTGGTGTGGATATCAAATAGGTAGTAATTTCAGGAGTAAAATTATTAAAAATATCTTCCTCGAATTTATAAGATATAGGTATTAATTTTAATCGATTTGTATTAATTTCCATATATAAAATATGCTCCTTAATAATGAAGATACGTAGTACGAAAATGTGTCAGTCGGCTATTATGATTTGATAATTCATAAAATTTGTACTAGTTTGGTATAATCCATTTATTCGGATTTTTAATTTGATCTAATTTCATAGTTTTGGAAAAAGCAATATGATTTCTATAAAATGATTTCGTAAGTCTCGAGTAAGAGTAGTCTATTATCAGAAGTTATACTTTCCTTGAAATCGGATAATAATTTATGACCATTATAAAATATAGCAATTTTTTCGGAAGCAATATTTCGATTATCAACGGGATAAAAAACTTTAGGTAAGTTTAAAATTGTGGCGAGTTTGATTATTCCGCCGATAGCTTCTCGGCCATAATGATTGCCATGAGATGAAGTTTTTGTCCAAATGCCTAATGTAGGCCGATCAGATTTTATTGCATGAATACCGGTTAAGCCGATAAATTCATTTGTATCTTTTAGAGTAATAGCAAATACATAGTCTGTTTTGTTTTCCCAATCTTTTAAAAATTTAGAGATGATATTTCGAGTTTCTTGTATATTTTTAGCTGGTGTAGGTGTCATATAGATGGTAACTTCAGGAGTAAAATTATTAAAAATATCCTCCTCGAATTTATGATTTATAGGTACTAACTTTAAACGATTTGTATTAATTTCCATATATAAAGTATTCTCCTTAATAATTAAGATGTGTAGGCTAATCGCCATGATTTGGTAGTTCATTAAAATAATTACGATCTGAATTATAACATAGAGAAAACAAATAAGCAATAGTTGAATAAGAGGATGAATTTCAGTAAAAAAGATGCACAATCACGAGTATAAAAAAGTGAAGGCATCTTAATTAACGGATGGCTATAAAATAACCTTTATTTTTTCATAACGAGAATCTCTAATAATAGTAACGCTAATAGATTCTCGTACGTTATACTTGGCTAAAATAGTTGATAGATCGGTAGTTGAAGAGACATCGTCATTATTAATTTTGATAATGATATCACCTGGTAGGATTCCGGATTGTTCAGCAATTTGACCGGGAATAACATTTTCAACTAAAACACCGAGAATAGTTTTACCATCGAGGAGAAAAGTTTCGGACACATTAGAAACATAAACTCCGAGCGATGGTCTGTTTGATGATTTTGTTCGTATTATTGATTTAGCTACTGGTAAAGCTTCTGTTATTGGTATAGCAAAGCCGATACCTTCGATGTCTGTGCTAGAAAGTTTAGCTGTGTTTATTCCAATAACAAAACCATCAACTGAAGTCAACGGTCCTCCACTATTACCTGGATTTATAGCAGTATCTGTTTGGATAAATGTACTGCTTTCAGATATTAGGTTTGTTTGTCGATTTAAAGCACTGATAACACCCATGGTTACAGTGTTAGAGTACGTTTCATCTAAAGGATTTCCTATAGCTAAAACTACATCACCGACTTGTATATCAATTTGTTCATTGATTTTAGCCAAGGTAATAAGATCTTTTACTTCGTCTGAAATGTAATCTAAAAGAACAGAAACTATTCCAATATCTGTGTGAGGATCTATACCAACTATTTCTCCACTAAAAGAACCTAATGTTGGACTAGTTACGACTATATTTACTACATTTTCTAAAACATGAGCGTTAGTTATGATATATAAATTAAATTCATCTTTAGTAAATATAAATCCAGATCCTAAGCCTGCACCAGTACTGTGCATTAGATTACCTGGAATTGTGGATGTTATTGAAACGACACTTTTTCTGATTTCTTCAACTATGTCTGCCACATTATTTGTGGCCATAATGGGCAAGACTTCTTGATCCAATACTTTTGGATCAGTTAGCATTTTTGTAGAAAGATTAGCTTGTTTTATTTCAGTTACATTATTAGCTAGAGTATCTATTGTATAAAAATATCCTATCAGTGTTGAAGGAACACCGAACATTACTAAAATCATCACCCCTATTATAAATTTACCAAGTGCTTTCAATGAATCATTCCTTTCTTATTTTAATTCAACTACGGTTACACCATGTTCCCCCTCACCATATTTACCAGGTCTATAACTTGCTACGTGTGGAATTTTTCGTAGCATATTTTTAATTGCTTCTCGCAGAACACCGGTTCCTTTACCATGTATTATGGTTACATTTTTTAGGCCGGAAAGGTAAGCATCATCTAAATACTGACTAGCGGCTTCGATGGCTTCATCACCGGTCATACCACGAAGATCTATTTCGGGTCTTATGGTCATGGTTTTGCGGACATTATGAGAAATGCCTTGTTTTTTTGAGTATTCTTTATCAACCTGTCCGGATTTAATAGATCTAGAGATATCATCTAACTTAACAGTAACGGGTAAAATACCGAGTTGAACAGTTACTTTGTTGTTTTTTATGTTAGTTACAATACCGGATTGATTAAAAGAAATAACAAGGACTTCTTCCCCAATTTTGACATCTTTTAAGAGTTTAGGTTTAGGCTTAGTATAGCCTATTTTTTTATCTAGTTCTGCACTTTTAGTAGCTTTGGTTTGGTGAACTTTTTGTTTAATAGATTGAAGAGTATTCTCATCGATGTTAGAAAGTGCATCACGGGCGGTTTGACGAACTTCTTTTAAGATATTTTCGGTTTCTATTTCGACATCTCTTAAGAGTTCTTTACCCTTTTCTTCGGCACGCTTAAGAATTTTTTGGCGAGAAACCTCTAATTTTTGGCGTTCTTTTTTAATAGAATCCTTTAAATCTTCAGCTTCTTGTCGAAATTTTAAGGCGTTTTCTTTTTCTACTAAAGCGGTTCTTTTAGAATATTCTAGTTCTACTAAGATGTCTTCCATCTTAATATTTTCTTTTTGCAAAAAGACCTTGGCATCATCAATTAAGTGTTCAGGAAATCCTAATTTTTTAGAAATTTCGAAAGCGTTACTTTTACCGGGGACACCAATTAATAATTTATATGTTGGACGAAGTTGTTGTATGTCAAACTCACATCCTGCATTTTCAACATTGTTGTTAGATAAAGCATATAATTTTAATTCACTGTAGTGAGTAGTGGCGACGGTAGTAATTTGTTGTTTACGCAAATGCTCTAAGACGGACATAGCTAAGGCGGCCCCTTCGGTAGGATCAGTACCGGAACCAAGTTCATCTAAGAGGATTAAGCTATTAGTAGTCATGTCGGTTAAAATTTCTATTAAATTAACCATTTGGGCGGAAAAAGAGCTTAAACTTTGCTCTATGCTTTGTTCTTCACCTAGGCTAGCGAAGACATCGTCGAATATAGCAAGATCGGAATTTTCCTTAGCAGGGATAAATAGACCACATTGAGCCATGATAGTAAATAAGCCAATGGTTTTTAAAGTAACAGTTTTTCCGCCGGTGTTAGGTCCAGTGATTAATAAGGTAGTGAAATCGGACCCTACATAAACATCGATCGGAACTACGGTGGTTGGATTTAAGAGAGGATGTCTAGCGCCTTTAAGATTGATATATTTTTTTTCATTCAGGACTGGAGCATGGGCATTGATTTTGAGGGCATATTCAGATTTAGCGAATATTATATCTAAGGTTATTATGGAGTCAAAGGTTAATAAAAGTTCTTCGGTTATGAAAGAGATTTTTTCACTAAAGGTAGCTAAAATGACTTGTATTTCGTCTTGTTCAGCAGAGATTAATTCACGAATTTTATTATTCATTTCAACAACGGCAGCTGGTTCGATGAAGACGGTGGATCCACTACCAGAAGTATCGTGTACTATACCTTTAAAAGAAGTTTTTTGGGCAGCTTTAATAGGAATGCATTGTCGACCATCTCGGACCGTAACGATGGCTTCTTGAACCATATCCTTATATTGAGTAGATTGAATGATACTTTGGATTGTATCCTTAACTTTTAAATTTAGCCTAGATATTTGTCTCCGAATGCTACTTAATGTTGGAGTAGCATCATCTGAAAATTCATCTTCGGCTATGATGCATCTATTAATTTCGTATTCAAGTTCTTTATAAACATATAATGAATCAAAATATTCTCCAAGAGTATTTAGTTGAGTATCCATAACTTCTTCGTGAGCATATTTTTTCAAAAGTCTAGCTGTTTTTAATACTTTACCAATATTTAAAATTTCGCCAGATCCAATAATTCCCCCTATTTGAACTCGTTGAATAGAAGTTTTAATTTGCTTTATTCTGTTAATTGGCAATCGACCTTTTTTTAAACTGATGTTGATAGCATCGTTAGTTTGGCCTTGTAGTTTATAGACTTCTGATGGATCTGAAGTAGGCCGAAGTAATTTTATTTGATCTCTAGCTTCGTCGGTTATAGCATAGTTGGCTAATTTTTCACGAATTTTATGAAATTCTAATTTATATAATGCTTTTTCGTTCATGAATCCTCCTAGTTATTTAATGCAGTATTTATCTAAATAAATTTCCATTTTATTTTTCAATGTATCATCAATGATAATCTGTCCATCTACTGGATGATTATGCAAAGTTTCGATAATATCTTTTACGGTTACAATAGGATAAGTGTCAATGCCAAACTCTTGTTTAATTTCTTCTATAGCAGTAAGATTGGATTGGCCTTTTTCCATTCTATCGACAGAAATGATTAAAGCTTTAATATTGACGTTGGCGGAAGATTTTAAGATAGGTAAGCATTCTCGGATTGCTGTACCAGCGGTGATTACGTCTTCTATAATAATGATGTTATCCTCATCATGTAGTTTAGCACCGATCAAGTTGCCACCTTCACCATGGTCTTTGAGTTCTTTGCGATTAAAGCAGTATAGAGGATCTAGGTTATATTTATTGTTAAGGGCAACAGCTGTTGTTACAACTAAAGGTATGCCTTTATATGCGGGGCCGAATAATGTAAATTTTTCGTTCTTAAATTTTTCGTTTAGTAGAGTAGCATAAAATTCGCCTAATTTAGAAATCTGACTAGCAGTTTTGTAGTTTCCAGTATTAATAAAATATGGTGTTTGTCTACCGCTTTTAGTAATAAAGTCGCCAAATGTTAATACTCCTGATCTTACCATAAATTCAATAAAGTCTTTTTTCATTGCAAGTTCTCCTTTTTTAGTTTATTATAACATGTGTTAGAAACATTTGTTTATCATAGCATGCAATAGAAATAATGTGAAGAGGTCAATTATGTTAAATTTGCCAACAAATCCGGGTGTATATTTAATGAAAAATGAGTTAGATGAAGTTATTTATATAGGTAAAGCTAAAAATCTTAAGAATCGAATAAGTCAATATTTTCATAAAAATGCTAATCATGGGATTAAGGTTAAAAAGATGATTAGTAATATTTTAAGCTATGAATATATCATTACAAATACAGAGATAGAGGCATTAATTTTAGAATCTAATTTAATTAAAAAATATAGTCCGAAGTATAATATAAGATTAAAAGATGATAAGCATTATCCATATATAAAGATTTCTACTAAGCAAGCATTTCCTAAAATAGAAGTGGTGCGTAGAGTTTCAAAAGACAATGTACAAGGTAGGATAAGGTATTTTGGACCATATACAGATGTAAAAAGTATGTGGGAAATGGTAGAAATTATTAAAGAGACGTGGAATTTAAGAAGCTGTAATAAAAAATTATCTAAGGATGTAAATAAGCAACGTGAATGTTTAAACTTTCATATAGGTCTTTGTAGTGCACCGTGTATTGATAATATTAATAGAGATGAGTATAAGAAAATAGTTGATGAAGTGATAAGTTTTTTAGAAGGCAACTATGAAATTGTAGTTAATAGGTTAGAAAAAAAGATGATAGAAGCATCTGAGAAAATGAATTTTGAATTAGCAACAAAGATTAGAGATAGATTAAGAGTTATATCGAAATTTAAAGAAGAACAAATAATAGATGTAGTATCGAATGATAATTATGATATTTTGGCATATGAGTCTAAAAAGTCAAATGTAGAAACAGTGATACAGATTTACTTTGTTCGGAATGGAAATATTGTGGATAGGAAGCATTTTTTTATTTTAGATGATGATGATAGGGGAAAATTGTTTAGAGATTTTATAGTTCAATTCTATAGTGAAGCAAGATTTATTCCGAAAGAGATCATAGTGCAGATAGAGCCAGATGAGATAAAATTATTAGAAGAATATTTAGAAGAAAAAAGGGGATCTAAAGTGAGAATAAAGGTTCCACAAAGGGGGCGTAAATATAATTTAATGAAGTTAGCGCATCAAAATGCAGAATTAATATTGTTTGAAAAAGAGGTTAAGATTGAGCAAAAGGAGATAAAAAAGAAAGATACGATGATAGAATTAAAGGATCTTTTAGGGTTAGAGAGGGGAATAGAAAGAATAGAAGCTTTTGATATTTCGCATACAGGGGGAACAAATACGGTTGGAGCAATGGTAGTGTTTGAAGATGGCAAGGCAAAGAAGGAGGAGTACCGAAAATTTAAGATTAAGACAGTTGTTGGGACAAATGATTATGCAAGTATGAAAGAAGTAATTTCTAGGAGATATAAGAATAGAGAAGAGTTACCATCGTTGATATTAGTAGATGGAGGCAAGATACAAGTGGAAGTAGCAGAAGAAATTTTAAAGGAGTATAATTTAAATATACCGGTTTGTGGTATGGTAAAGGATGATAAGCATAAGACGAATGGTTTAATTTATAACAATCGAGAAATAGCTTTAAAAAAAGAGACGGATATATATAAGAGTGCGACACGTTGCGATATGAAAAGTATCGCCTAAATCTTGAAATATAAGATTAAAAGAACTAATAATCTGAACAATCGAATGATAGGGTAACGCCTTGAAAGGTTGTCCATAATACTCCGAATGGCGACAGTACGGTAAAATACTAAACGTCATAAG
>MDSO01000110.1_pt1 | contig 13086 bp, 8 predicted proteins | sample 1005691 | NCBI WGS metagenome assembly MDSO01 (sample SAMN05526595, study PRJNA338239) | gut metagenome | isolation source: stomach gut content | host: Acanthurus sohal | place: Saudi Arabia: Red Sea | collected 2011-04 | reverse complement strand
AGAAGAAGATATAATAGAAGAAGTAATGAATGAAGTAATAGAAGAAGATATAATGAATGAAGTAACAGAAGAAGTAATAGAAGAAGATATAATGAATGAAGTAACAGAAGAAGTAATAGAAGAAGATATAATGAATGAAGTAACAGAAGAAGATACAATGGAAGAAGTAATAGAAGAAGTAATAGAAGAAGATATAATGAATGAAGTAATAGAAGAAGTAATAGAAGAAGTAAGAGAAGAAGATATAATGAATGAAGTAACAGAAGAAGTAATAGAAGAAGATATAATGAATGAAGTAACAGAAGAAGAGATAACAGAAGAAGATACAATGGAAGAAGTAGAGGAAGAGATAAGAGAAGAAGATATAATGAATGAAGTAATAGAAGAAGTAGAGGAAGAGAAAGAATCATCAATAAGAGCATGGCATACCATTAAATGGGGCGATTCCTTAAATTATATTTCTATGATATATGGAATACCTGTTGAAAGACTTATTGAAGTTAATGGAATAACCCGTCCAGATTTAATTTTGGTAGGAAATCAATTGATTATTCCAACACATTAATAAAGTAATAATTTTTTTTATAGAGTTAAAACTGAGGTATAATACTTAGTTTTAACTCTTCTTTATTACAGAAAATATTATGTGTATGAGCTATTTTTAATCAAAAAAATAGAGTCCTATCTTTTATATAGTGTATAGTAATCGGGCTTGTGTTTTAGTGAATGATTATATAATTATTTATTAATTTTGTTTGGAAATAAGAATAAAATATAAATTTTTTTATATAATGGATTTATAATGAATTTTATAATTTCGTTTATTTAGGAGGTAATTAATATGGATGATTTTACTTTCAATGAAAAACAAGCAATCTTAAAGTTGTATAATAAGGAAAAAGAAAAATTATTACACGAAATAGGAGAAACAATAGAAATAGAAATTAAAAAACAAGATTTATCTTTACTAGAACGATACTGGCAATTGGTAGAGGAAAAAAAAGTATTATATAAACAACTTCAAAAAATTGAAGAAGAACAAAATTATATAGTTTTTAAAATGAATTGTCCTAATAATGTGAAAGAAGAGGAACAAGATGAAGTAGAATTTAATCTTGAAAATTGGAATGTGGACATAATAAAAAAATAACAAAAGAATAATTACATAATTTGATAATTTTAAAAAGGGGCAACTTATATGGTTGCCACTTTTTTTCATGAATCACGTATTAACGTGCTGCACTTCTAAAGGGGTAATCTTTAATCTTGCAATACCATGATATTCTATTTCTTCATCATACATATCTTCATACTTTAGCTGGAGCTGCTCAAGTTCAGCAGGGCTCATATTTGGATTTTCATCTCCTAAATAATTAAGAGCATCACGTCTTGCAAATCTTAATACTAGTTCATCAAAAAACAATGTATTTTCATATTCTTCAATCCATTCATTTATTTCGTCGTTTTCATATGATTGAGTTGGAACATACATATTTAAATTTTCATCAAAACTTATCAATGAATCAAATCCATTTTGATTAGCAATAGAATATATTTTTTGTTGCAATTTAGCATGTGGTCCTAATTCCTCGCCTCCCATATCATTTAGCATTAAATTACCTGCATATACTAAATCGACTAATGTTCTAAATTCTTCTTCAGTTAATTCTAAATTCATTTAAAGGTCCTTTCGCTACTTAAATACTTAGGTTATCAAAAATAATAAAAATGATAAAATCTATTAAAAGGTTTATAGTTCTAATACTTTTATTTTTTAATTATATTTGACAATTTAGCATTGTATAATAATTAAATTTATTTAACAACCTAGATTATTTTATAAGCAATTCATCTCACCGCCTATAGAAATGGGAGTATTCTTGCTATTTTTAGAGAAATTTTGGGCGAACATAGTTCGCCCTTACAAAGCTTAAAATTATAATTATGCTGTTAAATTTAATAATAGCTCATGGCTACGTGATAAAAAGTCTTGCATAGCATCTGGAGCTAGAGATTGATTTGAAAGTAATGCAAGGTCATATAGTTGATGACATAATAAATCTTTAGTTTGCTCAGACACATTTTCATTACACAATGCTTTAATTAATGGATGATTTTGATTTAATATTAAAGTTAAATCTTGGGCTGGTAAGTGGCCAATATCCATTCCGTATGTTTTCATCATTTCTTGCATTCTTCTTCCTTCTTCGGAAACTAAAATCATTGAAGGAGTAGAGTCGCTTTTCAAATTTTCAACAGATACTTTTAATGAGTTGTTATTAAGCACTTTTTGGAATAATGAAGACAATGTTGTTTCATGTGTTTTGTCTGCCTCTTCTTTGTTTAAAATTCCAGATATATCGGAATCGATTCTCATAAATTTAATATCTTGGTTTAGTCCTTCAACCAAAGAAATAAATGAATTATCAATTGGATGAGGTAAATAAACAGCATCTAAGCCGTTGTCTTTAAATAACCTGATATATTGTGATTGCTGATTTTTATCAGAAACATAGAAAATTTTATTTTCATGACTATCTTTGGCTTTTTCTAAATATTCTTTTAAAGTAACATGTTGGTCATCAATAGTTTTATATAAAATATAATCCATCATTTTTTTTGCAAACTTTTCTTCTCTTATACAACCATATTTAATAAATGGAGCGATATCATCCCAAAACTTTTTATAGTTATCATTTTCTTTTTTGGAAAGAGATATTAATTTATCAGCAACTTTTTTTGTTATATAATCGGATATTTTTTTCACAAATCCATCATTTTGTAAAAAGCTACGAGAAACATTTAGTGGTAAATCTGGACAATCTAAAACTCCTTTTAATAAAAGTAGGAATTCAGGAATAACTTCTTTTATATTTTCAGCAACAAACACTTGGTTGTTATAAAGCTTAATTTTTCCTTCAATCAATTCATATTCATTTTTTAGTTTTGGAAAATATAGGATACCTTTAAGCTTAAAAGGATAGTCCATATTTAAATGAATCCAAAACAATGGTTCTTGATAGTCGTGGAATGTTTCTCTGTAGAATGCTTTGTATTCTTCATCAGTACATTCTGAAGGTTGTTTTGTATAAAGTGGAGTTGTATCATTTATTGGTTTTTCTTTTGGCTCTTCAACAACTTCGTTAACGTCGATATCAACAATTTCATCTTTATCATTTTCATTAATTTCTTCAACGTCAATTTCATCTACAGTTTCTTCTTTTTTATTTGCATCAATAACATAGATTGGTATAGGCATAAATGAACAATATTTTTTAATTATCTCAGATAGATAATAAAATCCAAGAAACTCTCTGCATTCTTCAGTAACATGAAGAATTATGTCTGTTCCTCTTTTAGCACGTGTTCCTTCAGCAAGTTCATAAGTTGTCCCGCCATCACATGTCCAAAGTAAAGGTTCTCCACCTTGATAAGAAAGAGTATTTATTTGAACTTCGCTGGATACCATAAAACTTGAATAAAAGCCCAGACCAAAATGACCTATAATTTGGTCATCATCCATTTTATCTTTGTATTTAGTTAAAAAGTCTTCTGCTCCAGAAAAAGCAATTTGAGTTATATATTTCTCAATTTCTTCTTCAGTCATCCCAATTCCGTTATCACTTATAGTAATTGTTCCTTTTTCTGTATCAGTGGTTACTCTTATTTCAAAGGGATCATTTAAAGTATCAGTTGCTTCTCCCATTGAACAAAGCTTTTTAAATTTCAAAATTGCATCACAGGCATTTGAAATTAATTCTCTTATAAATATATCTTGGTCAGAATATAACCATTTTTTTATAATAGGAAAGATGTTCTCACTGTGAATTGATAAATTACCTTGTTTAGTCATAAAAATTTTCTCCTTTTGTACTTAAAAAATATTTAATATCATTATAATACTATTTCAAAAATCTACTTGTCAATACCAAATTTATAGTTTGGCATGTAATAGGCATTGGGATACCAAAATTTATTATAATAAGAAAGAAAAACTATATGGGAAAGTATACATATGTTTTATTAATTGAAGTACTTTTTTGAGGGGTGTGGATTTTCATCAATGTAATCAAATATAGTTGCTATTATTTTAAGTACCTTTACTAGAAATTAACTAGCATAAGACGTTATATAATATAGCTAGTCAAAAAAATATCTGTGTTTTTCTTTTAAATTTTGATATAATTATTAGGTACATATGCACAACATCTATTAAGTACTACTTTTAAAAATAATAATTTATATAGTAATAACATTTTAGTATTTAATAAATTTGATTTATAGAAATTCCGTGAGGAGTTTCTATAATACTTCAGTTTATAATTACTTCAATTATAAAGGAGAAAATTTAAATGAACAACATAATGAGAAAACGTATAGCAACAATTTTAAGTTTAGCAGCAACAATGTCAGCAACAACTTATGCAGATAATGGAGGGTTTAATATTTCTACTATTAAAAATCGACCTTTGGCCCATTTGGAAACAAAATGGAAAGATGAAGATAAAGTACATATTGAGGAAGAACTTAATTTTTGGGATATTGAAACACACTGGGCAAAAGACAGCATTAAAAATTTAATTTCTAAAAATATTTTATCAGGATATGATGACGGAACTTTTAGACCAGATGAACCAATGACTCGGGCAGAACTAGCAGATAGCATACAAAGAATATTTGGCATACAAAAAGATGCTCCAAGAAAAGAGTTTAAAGATGTTAATACAAAAAACACATTATATTACGATGCAATTGAAACGGTAGCAGGAGCAGGAATATTAAATGATTATGGAACGGAGTTTAAGCCAAGTCAACTGGTTACAAAAGAAGAAGCATTGTCTGGAATTATACAAGCCTATAATATGACAGAATATATAGCTGATCAAAATTTAAATGAAGTTTTTAAGGATGCTAAAAATATTTCTAATTGGGCAGAAAATGCAATCAATGTATTACTTTCACAAGGGTATATTTCAGCAAAACAAGATGGAACTTTTGGTGCAGATGACCAAATAACACGAGCACAATTTATGACCTTGATTGATAATCTCACACAAGAAATTATTACTAACTCTGGTGAATATGAATATGGTTATTTTGATGGAAATTTAGTTATAAATGTTGAGAATGTTACTTTAAGAAATACCACTATTGATGGAGATTTATATCTGGCTCAAGGAATTGGAGATGGAGATATAATTTTGGATAATGTTAATGTTACAGGAACATTATATATTGAAGGTGGAGGAAATGAAACAGTCTACATAAAATCTAGTAAAATTGTTAATATGCTATTGGATAAATATAATGACAAAATATTAATTAAAGGAGATAAGTCAACTGAAGTTGAAAAAGCTGAAATAGAATCTGCTGCAGGTATTGATGGAGAATTTTATCTTGGCACAGCTATTATTAAGGTGAATGGAACAGCCTTTGAAATTTTGCCAGAAAAAATAAAAATAGAGGAAGCTGATGATGATATAACAGTTACAATTAAAGGTGAAACTGTTACTTCTGAAGATATAACTACAGAAAATAAAATAAAGCAGCCATTAATTGAAAAAATAAAAGATAAGCTTGAGAAAGAGAAAAAAGAAAAGGAAGAGAAAAAAAGACTTGAGCAGGCAGCACAGGAAAATATTACTGAAGATGAAGCAGATAATGATGATGATAAAAAAGATGATGATGATAAAAAAGATGATGGAACTGAAGAAGATAGAAACTACAATTTGGAGATTACTACAATAGATGAAACATATTCAGATAAATACACAACCTTAGCTTGTAGCACTGGAAATTATGGTCATATTGCAAACCGATCAATATTTAATGTTAATGGATACTTGTACGTTTCGGATAAAATTGGGGATAAAATAATACTAAAAAAATATGATGTGGATTTAGAAATTCCAAAGCTATTGCAAGAACAAATTTTATCTTTACCAGAAGTAGAGATATTTGGTGGATTTAGTATGACAGAAGATGCATATTTTATTTTGTCAGGAAACTCTAATGAAGAAGAACTTTCAGATATAGAAATAATACGATTAGAGAAATATGATTATAGTGGTAAGTTAATAGGCACTGCTTCAATGGATGCAACTAAAGCAACGGTGGCATACCCATTTGACGTATCCCATGTATCAATTAAACAAAGTGGTGATACGCTTTTTGTGCATAGTGGAAAATTGATGTATAAAGAAAAAGATAATTTGAATCATCAATCACAATTAACATTTGCATTTAATACAGCGGATATGACAGAAAATTTTTCTATAGAACATTACCAATCCAACCATATTTCTCATTCCTTTAATCAATATGCAGATTTTGATGTGGAACAAGCATATATAGTAGATTTAGGAGACGCATATCCAAGAGCAGTTGTTTTAGGAAAAATTGATCCTGCGACAGGGAGAAGAACATTGAAAAAAGAATTAATACAAATTCCTGGGAGAGTAGGAGATAATACTACAGGAGTTCAAATAGGCGGACTTGAAGTTGCTTCAAATACAATAATTACAGTTATAAATAAGTATGACTTTGGACCAAATAATGATAGCACAGCAAATAGAGGGGTTAGAGATATTTCTATTCTAGTGTATGATAAAACAAAAGAAATATCTAAAGAGATTAAGTTAACAGATTATATATCAAAAGGAAATTCTGCAAGTACAGCAAGACTTGTAGACATGGGCAATGATAGATTTATGGTTATGTGGACCGAATATATATTTGATGACAGAAAAATGATTGATGAAGTGTTTCACTATGTTGAGATTGATCAATATGGAGAGAAACTGACAAGTATTTATAATCATGAAAGTGCTAAACTTTCAGCTGATGCTTTGCCATTATTTATTAATAACAAAATAGTTTGGGTAGCACAAGACTTATATCATGAAATCAAAATTGGAAATCCAATTATTAGAGACAATGTTATAACTCCAATTGTAACTGCTATTGAGCAGCCAGATAAGACAATTTTAGAGTTATCAACTAGTACAGAAGGAGCACAAATTTATTATACTATAGATGGCAGCATTGCAAGCAAGGACTCAATATTATATGATGGTGCATTTGAAATTTCAGAAAATACTACTTTACAAGCTATTGCTCTAAAAGATGGTATGAAGGATTCTGAAATATTAAAAATAGAATATGTCTTAAACCAAGTAGAATCTCCAACTGCAAATATTCCTGCTGGAACTTACACTACGTTTCAAAACATAACTTTATCGAGTCTTACAAGCGGAGCAAGCATTTACTATACAACAGATGAAAGTTTTGCGACTATAAATTCTACTAGATATGCTAAACCAATAGAAATCACATCAACTACTGTGTTAAAAGCTATAGCAGCTAAAGATGGAATGGGAATCTCTAATTTATTTGAGGCAACATATACAATTAACTCCATTACAGATGAACCTATAAGTTTGTTTATAGAGCAGGACGATGAATATTCAGTCGAAATGCTGCCAGAGACGGACCCAGAAGTGGATAGATTACCAAGCCAAGATGGAGGAATGGCCCCAGAGATGGGAGTAATACCCGATGTAAATATAGAAATATTGCCAGAGATAGACCCAGAAGCGGATAGATTACCAAGCCAAGATGGAGGAATGGCCCCAGAGATGGGAGTAATACCCGATGTAAATATAGAAATATTGCCAGAGATAGACCCAGAAGCGGATAAATTACCAAGCCAAGATGGAGGAATGGCTCCATAGAGTAATACCAAATTAAGACATAATAAAGATTTTTTAGTATGTATATGTAGAGAGGCACAAGTAAAGTGCTTCTCTACATTGTTTTTTTTTAACTCAATTTTGATTTTGTATATGGTGTTTTAAATTTATCTGCAAATAATTTGATTTCCTTAGCACTTTCTATAGTAGAATTTGTAACAATACCACCCATAAGACGACTAAGTTCATTTATAATTTGGTCACTAGCAAGCTCCAATAGTGAAGTTTTAGTTTGCTCTTCAGCAACAGTTTTTTCAATAAGATAATTTTTATCTCCCATAGCACAAATTTGAGGAAGGTGAGTAATACAAATAACTTGAGTATTCCTTGAAATAAGAGCTAATTTTTCCGCTACTTTCTGAGCTGTGACTCCGCTTATCCCTGTATCAATCTCGTCAAAAATTACTGTACCAATAGAGTCTTCCAAAACAAATATAGTTTTAATTGCAAGCATTACACGAGAGATTTCTCCTCCAGAGGCAATTTTTGCAAGGGGAGCAACATCTGAACCTAAATTTGTGCAAATTAGAAACTCAACATCATCTTGGCCGTTTTTATTAAAGCTAGGGGTATCTTTTATACTTACTTTAAATTTTGCATATGGCATTTGTAAATCGTGAAGATGGTTTTCAATTTGAATTTCGATTTGCTGGGCTATTTCACTTCTTTTCTTACTAAGTTTTTGAGCTAAGTCTATAAGTTGTGTTTCAAAAGTTTGTTTTTGTTTTTTTAAGTCTTCCTGGTTTTCTTCAGCATTAATAATTTCGTTTAATTGTAAAATAGCGTTATCTTTAAATTGCAGTATTTCCTCGATGGAATTACCATATTTTTGTTTCATTCTAAAGATAATGTCTAGTCTATTTTGCACTTCTAGTAATGTTTGGGGAGAATAGTCAATGTTATCAATATATCTTCTTATCTCAAAAGTAATGTCTTGTAGCTGAGCTTCAATTGAGCTAAGTTGAGAAAAAAATTCCTCTAGTTGAGTGTTAATGTGGCTTATATCTCTAATATTTTGAATAGCACTGCCAACAATGTCTCCTCCCAGAAATTCATATGCTTTTTGGCATTGTAGAAGTATTTTTTCAGCATGAGAAAGAGTTGCGTGCTGCTCATTTAATATGTTTTCTTCATTTTTTTGAAAATTGTGTTGTTCAATTTCCTTAATTTGGAAGTTTAACATGTCTTTTAGTTGCAATTTCTTTCTTTCATCTGTTTCAATATTTTCAATTTCTTTTGTAACTTGATGCCAGTCTTGATATGTTTGTTGATACTGCTGCTTCAAGTTTTTAAGTTCAGCATCTCCAAAAGTATCCAGCATTAGTAGATGTTTGCTTGGATTTAGTAAAGATAGAGGTTCATGCTGACCATATATATCTATAAGAAGGCTTGCTAGTTGCTTTACTTGTACTCTATTTGAAGTTATGCTATTAATTTTATAAACAGTTCTTCCAGAAAGATATAGTGTCCTTTCAAGGATAATTTCTTTTTTACTATATGGTATACCTAATTCTTCAAGAAACCATAGTGCATTTTGATCTGAAAACACTAGTTTAACATATGCAGACTGTTCTCCTTTTCTGATAATCTGTTTAGAAGTTCTGTTTCCAATTGCAAATTGAATTGAATCAATAAGCATAGACTTCCCAGCTCCTGTTTCACCACTAAAAATATTAAGGTGGCTATCTAAATTTAGATGCACTTCGTCAATAAGAGCTATGTTTTTTACTTGTAAATACACTAACATTTTGCAACTCCTTTTAAGAATTTAATACCTCATTAAATTTATTTAATACATCAGATATTTGATAAGGTTCTTTGACAACACAGAAAATAGTGTCATCTCCTGCTATTGTTCCCAAAATTTCTTTACAATGAAATGCATCAATTGCTGATGCAACTGCAGTTCCCATTCCAGTTAAAGTTCTTATAATTAAGATGTTATAAGAAAAATCCACAGATAAATATCCAGATTTAAATACTTTAACTATTTTCTTTGAAAGTTGGTTTTCCTGATTATTCAATGTTATATATTTTTGTCCGTTTGATCTTGTAGCTATTTTGGTTAGATTAAGTTCTCTTATATCACGTGAAATTGTAGCTTGAGTAACTTTAAATCCTTGACTTTCAAGATATTCAGATAGAACTTCTTGGGTTTCAATTTCGTATTTTGCAATTAAATTTAAGATTGCTGTTTGACGATTTTCTTTTATACTCATAAGATTACTCCCTCTTTATGATTTTTTTTCTTAATACTTCAAAAAAATGTTTATCAGACAACTTTATAAGTTGGACCTCATATGGTGAACAACTAATTTCTACAATGTGATAAGTTGTTATGTCTACTTTATTTTGACCATCAATACATACTGTTCCCTCTGTTTTAATAGAAACTTCATCTTTGTCTGTTAAGACAATTGAACGGGAATACAAAGTGTGTGGACAAATTGGTGTTATAATAATATTTCTTGCACAGGGAATAACAATTGGCCCCCCTGCGGAAAGGTTATATCCTGTTGAACCTGTTGGCGTTGAGATAATAATTCCATCAGCCGTATAAGAGTCAACTTTACAATTGTTTATATTAACTTCAAACTCAGTAATGCGATTTGAGCCTATTCTATTTATTGTGACATCATTTAATGCGTGAAAATGTTCAACATTACTGTTGGGATGAGTAATTGTTGCTTGAAGCATCATTCTTGTCTCGATATTTTGCGTGTTACTATTAAGCCTATTTAAAAGTGTGGTTAATTCTGAGCTTTCTATATCAGCTAAAAATCCTAATCTACCTGAATTTATTCCAATTATAGGCAGCTTATAGGAAAATGTTTTTTGCACTATATCAAGCATAGTTCCATCTCCACCAATTGCAATAAGCAAGTTGCTATTTTTAAATATAAAGGTTTCTGTTTTTCCAAGTTCAGGTTGAGATAATTTATTTGCCACATTTTGTGTTAGATAAACCTTAAAGTTATCTTTTAACAATCTTATCACTTCTTTAGTAACTTTTAAATTTGGGTCTCTTGCTAAATTTGGTATAATTCCTATATTCATAAAATTCCTCTTATAAGTCTTTATGTGATTGGTCCACAACCTTATGGGTCATATTGAGCAATATTTCTGGTGAATATATTTTGTCAATATGGCAGAAATTATTCATGCATAAATAAATTAAATATTCACGATTTCCTTCGGGGCCTTTAATTGGGGAAAAATCTAGTCCAAGTATATAAAAGCCCATATTGCGGACATTTTCACAAATCATGTTTATAACTTGTTCATGTACTTTCGGATTACGAACAACACCATTTTTTTCAACCTGTTCTCTGCCAGCTTCAAATTGAGGTTTTATTAATGCAACAATGCTGCCTGAACTTGAAAGCAGCGGTTTTACAGATGGCAATATTTTTGTTAAAGATATAAAAGATACATCTATTGAACAAAAATCAATTTTATCTTGTATAATTTCATCCGTTACATATCTCATATTAGTTTTTTCAAGACACACCACTCTTTCATCTTGTCTAAGTTTCCAAGCAAGTTGACCATAGCCAACATCTACAGCATACACTTTTTTTGCACCCTCTTGCAACATGCAATCCGTGAACCCTCCTGTTGATGCTCCAACATCCATGCAAATTTTTCCATCAAGTTTTATTTCAAATGAAGAAATTGCTTTTTCAAGTTTAAACCCTCCACGGCTTACATATTTCATTTTTTGTCTAACTTCGATATGGGATTTTTCGCTTATTTTAAGGCCAGCCTTGTCTTCTTTTTGTCCATCCACATACACTACCCCGGCCATAATATAAGCTTTTGCTCTTTCACGACTTTCTGCTAGTCCTTTTTTAAAAATAAGTATATCTAATCTTTCTTTTAATTCTGCCATGCTCATTCTCTTTCTTTAGTATAATTTGTCTTTATGAAAGATACAGCTGGGCACACCAAGCTATATCTTGTTAGTAATTATAGTAGTTTTATTTTTTTAATATTTCATTATAAATAGTATCCCCAATTTGTTTTGGATTTAAATTGTGATGTTCTAATAATTTATCAATTTTTCCTTGTCGCACAATACCGTTTTCAAACCCAAAGCTATAAAGCCTTTTTGGACATTGATGTTTGTGTAAAATAGTACTAATAATTGATCCAAATCCTCCAACAAGAACATGGTCTTCAACTGTCACAACTGCACCATATGTTTTTATTAATTTAAACAATTCTTCCTCGTTCACTGGCATTATATATGGTACTTCAACAATTCCAAGTTCTATTTTATACTGTGCTACAATGTAATCTCTTATTTCAAATGCCCATTCCACAGCCTTTCCAAAAGATAAAATAACTGCTTTTTTTCCTTTACAATGCATAACAGGAAGTGGATTGGTATAATCTATTATAGTATCAATGGAAATATTTGATCCGCCTCTTGGGTATCTAATAACAATGGGCCCGCTTTGTGTTAAAGCATATCTTATTGCTGCTTCAATCTCTTGAGGTAATTTAGGGGAAAGGATTTTTATATTTGGTATGTTTGAAAGATAAGATATGTCAAATATACCTTGATGTGTTTCTCCGTCTTCCCCAACCAAGCCTGCTCTATCCACCATAAATATAACATCTAGGTTTTGTAAAGCAATATCATGTAAAATTTGATCATATGCTCTTTGTAAAAATGATGAATAGATAGCTACAACGGGCTTATATCCTTCAACTGCTAGTCCTCCTGCAAAAGTTACAGCATGTTGTTCAGCAATACCAACATCAAAAAATCTTTTTGGAAATATTTTTTCGAATTTTGTAAGTCCTGTGCCATCAGCCATAGCTGCTGTTATTGCCACAATTTTTTTTTCTTCATTTGCTACTTTTACAATTGCTTCGCTGAATGCCTCTGAGAAAGTAATTCCATTAAATTTGTTAAGTGTAGTACCTGTTTTATAATCAAAAGCACCAACTCCGTGGTATTTGCTGGGGTCTTTTTGTGCCAGAGAATAACCCTTGCCTTTTATAGTTTTAACATGAACTAATATTGGACCTTTAAGTTGTTTTGCATTATTAAGTATTTCAATTAGCTCAGATATATTATGACCATCAATTGGCCCAAGATAAGAAAAGCCAAGTTCTTCAAACCAGGTGTTATTTACAAGAAGTGTTTTTACGCCACCCTTTGTACGTTTTAATGCTTGAACTATAGGGCTTCCTAAAAAAGGGATTGCTGAAAATATAGATTCAACGCCTTCTTTTACCTTAGTATATTGCTTGGTAGATCTCATTTTAGTTAAATATTTGGATAATCCACCTACATTTTTTGAAATACTCATTTCATTATCAT
>MDSO01000109.1_pt1 | contig 13089 bp, 14 predicted proteins | sample 1005691 | NCBI WGS metagenome assembly MDSO01 (sample SAMN05526595, study PRJNA338239) | gut metagenome | isolation source: stomach gut content | host: Acanthurus sohal | place: Saudi Arabia: Red Sea | collected 2011-04 | reverse complement strand
AGAAAATGTCCCGAATGGATAATTGATAATGAGCTATTCGAAAATGCCCTGAATGGACAATTAATAATAAGATACTAAAAAATGCCCTGAATGGACAATTGATAATAAGTTGCTAAAAAATGCCCTGAATGGATAATTGATAATGAGCGATTAGAAAATGCCCTAAATGAATAATTGATAATAAGCTGTTAGAAAATGTTCCGAATGGACAATTGATAATAAGCTACTAAAAAATGACCTGAATGGATAATTGATAATGAGCTGTTAAAAAATGTCCTGAATGGATAATTGATAATTTGCCAAAACATCCTTTAATAGTTTATCTGTAAAAATGGAGGTAATTATGAAAGATAATAAAACAGGTATTATAGCTACTGTCATAATTATTGTAATTATTATTATCGGTTGCTGGTGGTGGTTTGTAGCCGCTTCGTCAGAAACAGAAGTTGTTACGGTTGCGAATTCGACTGATCCAGGATATGTAGTGATAGCACAAGAGTCATAGTTAGGAGGGGCCAATGAAAGATGAAAAGGAGAAGGATAAGAAAGATAATATAACAGGCATTATAATTGTTATATTAATTGTAGCGATAGCCATCTTAGGTTGTTGGTGGCTTACCGACGAAGATGAGCCAGACTTGGAACAAGTTCCTATTGTTCAAACTAATTTAGTAGATTAATTATTTGAGGAGGACTAACTTATGAAAGATAAAACAGGTATCGTAGCAATTATTGTTATCATTATTATCGTATTAATCGGTTGCTGGTGGTGGTTTGCTGCTGCTGAATCTGAACCAGAAGTTGTAGTTACTCTTTCAGAAACATTATACGATGATGGACTTAATGATGGATTTATAAAATAATTATATCTTATATAGACAAGTACAGAAGTACTAAGTATATAGAAGGAATGAATGCTATGGAAAACGACAAAGTCGCTATGATCTTAGCTATCATAATCGTTGTAGTTTTTATTATAGCTTGTTGGTCCTGGTTAGGTGGACATCCACATTTAGAAGAAGAGACGATAGCAAGTGTACAAAATGTGATTAGGATAGCATATAAAGGAGACCGAACATGAAAAATGGTAAAGATAGTAAAGTAGGAATCACGGTTGCTGTAATAATTATAATCATTATTTTGCTTTTATGCTGGTGGTGGTGGGGCAATAGAGCCGAAGAAACTGACGTAATTATTCCAGTGGCCCAATCATCTCAAACTGCACCAAATTATGTTACCATTGCTGAAATGTAAGAATTAAGGATATAAAAATAATTCCCTATTCCATGAAAGTAATATCAAAAGATGGAATAGGGCAAAACGGGAGAAAGTCATGAAAGATGGTAATGTAGGGATTATTATACTTATAATAATTTTTGCAAGTATATTAATGACCTGTTGGTGGTGGTTATCCACAACGAATGAAACAGAAATAGGGATCGTAACGGATACGACTCAATCAACAAATAATAACACAAGTAATATGAACGAAACAGAAAATAATAGCCCTGCGAATAATAGTGATAACTCAAGTGAAGTTAATAATTAGGAGAAATCTATGAAAAATAGTACCAAAAGAATTGTAGCTATTATTATGATAGTAATATTAATAGTAGGTGGATGTTGGCTATGGTTTGGTGCAGCAGGAGAAAAAACGGATATTGTTATAAATCCAAGTTATACAATTACAATTGGAGACAACTATGAGAAAAGACCAATATAATCCAGATGATGAAAACGAGCAATTTGAAGAAATTGAAGAAATTGAAAAAATTGAAGAAATTCCAGATGATGAAAATGAGCACTATAAAGAAATTGAAGAATATGAAATAGTAGATTCAGACGACGAGCAAGGAATAGAAGAATATGAAATAGTAGAAGATGAGCTATATGATGAGATAAAAGAAAAAGAGGATAATAATAGAAAAACCGGATTTATATCCGCATCTGTAATAGCTATAATAATAATTGTTTTATGTTGGTGGTGGTTTGCATCTACTCAGGAGCCGGAAGTTATTATACCAGCAAGTAAGATGGGAAGTAGTATGATATATAAGTAGTTAGTATAAAAATAAACCTATATAAAAAGGCTATTGTTTATGTACAGTAGCCATGTTTTGATGTATATTAATGCTTAAAATATAAAAAAGGGAGACAGCAACTATATGAAAAAGTTAATGGCTATAATAATATTGTGTGCTATGGTTATATTAGGAATATGGTGGTTTTGGGAAGTGGATGAAGATGTGAAGCAAGAGGTAGCAGCACGTGTATTACAAGACAGACATGGAGCAACCGTAAATGTAATAGAAGATTACGATAGAATCGTTTCGTATGCACCGGCCATAACAGAGAGCTTAGTAGACTTAGGCTATGGCGATAAAATAGTAGCTATAACAACTTATGATTCTGGTAATGGAGTAGTTGGTGAGCCGCTTGTTTTTGACATGACTAACCCAGATCTAGAAGCAATAATAGCGTTAAATCCGGATTTAATATTAACAAGTGAGTTAACAGCACAAGGTGGCACCGATCCTATGGATGAGCTTCGAAATATGGGTATAACAGTAGTAAATTTTCCAACACCTAATTCAATAGACGAAATTTATTTAGATTTAGAATTTTTGGGCGAACTGTTAGGCGTACCAGAAAAAGCTAAGCAAATAGTAACGGATACCAAGTCCCAAATAGCTAATATTTCAGCAATTACAGATGGAATAGAAAATAGAAAAACTGTATACTTCGAGATATCGCCCGCACCTTATATGTACAGCACAGGTGGTGGAACTTATTTAAATGAAATGATATCTATTGCTGGTGGAAACAATATCTTTATGAATGCTGATGGATGGATGAGCGTTACTGATGAAATGGTTATTTCAGCTAATCCGGATATCATTATTACTAATGTTAATTATGTTGATAATCCTATCCAAGAAATTAAGGATAGAAATGGTTGGGCCGAAATTAATGCTGTAAAAAATAATGCAGTTTTCCAAGTAGAAAACAATCCAACATCCTTGCCAACAACTAATATTTTAAAAGGTATTCAAGAGATGGCTAAAGATATGTATCCAGATTTATTTAAATAACTTAAAAAAATTATTAGCATAGGCTATTGTGTATCTCTACCAATAGTCTTTTTTTTATAAATTAATGAATATAAGAATAAAATAGAGAATAAGATTAAGATTAAGATGAGAATTTGGATGAATAACTCAGAAAGAATATTGTCAAAGGAGATTTGTAAGTGAAACTAAAAATTAAAATTATAATAACGCTAATTTTAGTAGTACTTCTTATTATTTTAGGGATAGGTATCGGTTCTGTATTTATACCACCTGGCGATGTAATATCAATAATAAGCCATAAACTTTTCGATACCAAATTATCATCAACAGTCAGCGTACCCGAAATTAGCATAGTATGGAATATAAGAACAGTAAGAACCTTGATGGCCTTTATAGTCGGTGCGGCTTTATCAGCGTCTGGATCAGCGATGCAATCAGTATTACAAAATCCATTAGCTTCTTCTTACACTTTAGGTGTTTCGTCCGGCGCAAGTGTCGCTGCGAGTATATGTATAATAGGCGGATTTTCGTTCTTTGGTATTTTGACTTTGCCTATTTTAGGAATGCTTTGCGGTATCATTACAGTATTTTTAGTTGTGGCCGTGTCAACTACTTTAGATCAACATATAAGTAATATCACAATTGTTTTGGTCGGGATGGTTATGTCGCTATTTCTGAATGCCATTATGTCCGTATTAAGTGCTTTATTCAAAGATAAAATTCAAAGGATTGTTCTCTGGCAAATGGGTAGCTTCGCCGGTAATCAGCCGATAGAACTTGTTATTGTTACTGTATTATCCTTGATAGGAATTTTTTGTCTGTGTGTAAAGTCTAGAGAAATGGATATTCTTAGCTTTGGAGAAGAACAGGCCTTTTCTATAGGTGTAGATGTAAAAAAATCTAAATGGATTATATTAATGATTGCTGCTTCGCTGACCGGTGTGGCCATATCCTTCGTAGGTATAATTGGATTTATAGATTTAATTGCACCTCATGTGACAAGAAAAATATTTGGTGTAGGTCATAATATACTAATACCTATGTCTGCTATATTAGGAGGACTTTTTATGGTAGGATGCGATATATGTTCAAGAATATTAACGAATCCGATAGAATTACCAATCGGTGCTGTGACCGCATTGATAGGCGCTCCATTCTTTTTATATATATTCTTTAAAAAAGATAGGAGAGCAGAATAAAATGTTAAAAATAAAAAATTTAAAAACAGGATATGATAATCACCTAGTTTTAAAAGGTATAAATCTGGATTTATCAATTGGTGAAAATTTATGTATACTCGGCTCAAATGGATCCGGAAAAACGACATTATTAAAGGCTATGAGTGGCATATTAAAGTACGAAGGTACTATATCACTATTTGGAAAAGAAGTCAATAGACAAAAATCGATAGATATTAGCAAAAAAGTGGCTAGACTTTCGCAAACAACAAATGTCTATTTTCCACATACAGTCTACGACACGGTCATGCTCGGACGCTATAATAAATTATCCAAAAATGTGTTCGAAAGACCCGCTCAAATTCATTATGAATATGTAGATTATTGCTTAAAAGTAGTCGGTGCCTACGACCTACGAGAAAGAAGGATAAATCAATTATCTGGTGGTCAGCTACAAAAAGTTATGATGGCCCGTGCTTTGGCTCAAGAACCAAAAATAATTTTGCTAGATGAACCCTCCAACCATTTAGATCTTAAAAGCCAAATGGAATTATTTACTTTCTTAACTGAATGGACTCATGATAAAAATCATTCCGTCATTGCTGTATTACATGATGTTATGCAAGGTTTAAAATTTTTTGATAGAACCTTACTTTTGCACGATGGTATAGTCCATTTTGATGGCCGAACCGAAGATATAAGAACAGAACATTTAAAAACTACCTATGGTTTTGACGTTGTTAGCTACTTGAAAGATTTAAATTCAAAATTAGATTCTCTTTAAAAATAGGCTCCGCTTCTATAGAAATATTTCAGGCCCCTTTCTTTATTCTTAAAATTTAGTATTTTAGAAGATTTTTAATGTCAATATGCTATAATCTAAGAATATGTACTTGGAATCGATAAATATCGAATAGCTTCATTATAAGATAAGACAAAACTTTGGACTGATAAATATCGGATTGATTCATATAACATTTGACATAAATTCGAATTGCTAATAATAGCATGGTTGTTCAGTGGTATATTGCACTATTAAGGTAGTATATTATTATTTGGAAAAGAAGTCAATAGGCAACCGATAAATATTTAGCAAGAAAGTGACTAAACTGTCATAAACAATAAATGTTTATTTTCCTCTTCTCTTTAAAAATAAGCTCCGCTTCGGCAGAAATATTTCAGGCCTCTTTCTTTATTCTTAAAATTTAGTATTTTAGAAGATTTTTAATGTCAATATGCTATAATCTAAGAATATGTACTTGGAATCGATAAATATCGAATCACTTCATTATAATACAAAGCTTGGGGCCGATAAATATCGAATAGCTTCATTATATATTGCAAAGCTTTGGGCTGATAAATACCGGCTGGTTTCATATAACATTTGATATAAATCCGAATTGCTAATAATAGCATTGCTGTTTAATCACCTAAATAATTTTTCAGAAATAACACGAAACTTTAAAATGATAAATACCGACTGGCTTCATATAACATTTAATATAAATTAAGAATACATACTTGGAGTCGATAAATATCGAATAGCTTCATTATAATGCAAAGCTTTGAGCTGATAAATACCGACTGGATTCATATAGCATTTGATATAAATCCGAATTGCTAATAGTAGCATTGTTGTTTAATCACCTAAATAATTTTTCAGAAATAACACGAAACATTAAAATGATAAATACCGACTGGCTTCATACAACATTTGATATAAATCTGAATTGCTAATAATAGCATTGCTGTTTAATCATCTAAATAATTTTTCAGAAATAACACGAAACATTAAAATGATAAATACCGACTGGCTTCATATAACATTTAATATAAATTAAGAATACATACTTGGAGCTGATAAATATCGAATAGCTTCATTATAATGAAAAGCTTTGAGCTGATAAATACCGGCTGGATTCATATAGCATTTGATATAAACCCGAATTGCTAATAGTAGCATTGCTGTTTAATCGCTGAAATAGTTTTTCGGAAATAACTCCACATTCATATAAATTAATTCGCTTATCCAAATTTGTCTCTTCTATTTTTAATAACGTATATATTATATTGGCCAATTGTTCTCCACTCGCATACTCATCTTTTAAGTCAATTAAATCTAATTTATTCATTATTCCTTCTACCGCTTGAAATTTATTTATGGCTTCTATTATCTTTGAAGATAAGACTGGCTCTTCTAACTTAATTTTGTTTTCATAGCTACCTAACAAAATTCCAGTGTCATAAGCATATGCTATACCCTCTTCAAATTCATGCCCTTTATAATTATAAGCTAAATCCATGTCTTCAAGAAAAGCACCTTGCTTAATTAAGGCCTGTTGTATCTGCTTCATAATATTTTTGTCGTATGCTATTTCTCTTAATGTTATATTATGATTATTCGCATAGGCCGCCACCACTCCAGCTCCTTGACCTACGGCCATCCCTATAGGCACAACCCTAACGCTTCCAAATCCGATACTGTGATAGCTAGCATTTTTACTGGCTACTAATAAATTATTGATTTTCTTCGGCACAATACTTCTTAACGGTACACTATAAGCCTCTGGATCTCCGACTATATATCCAAAATTGTTTATATTTGTTGTTTGTATATCTATCGGATATCCACCCCAAGCGATCTTATCATAAAAATCTTTGTGACTCATCATGTCGCTAGCCTTTAACTGATATTCTCCAACTATATGTCTGGATTCTCTTATATATAGTTCTTCCATTTCTCCAGCATAACTTGCTCCTTCAAATCCAGGTATCTCTTCTATTATATAAGATGCTATATTTTTACATTCTACTTTTGCTAGCTCACGTGCTATATCTAACTCTAAGTCACTTAAACTGTTAAACCCTATCATTTGCATAGCATTTATTAATACCGTATCTTCATTTTCAAATCCGATATTTAAGCCTCTAACTTTTATGTTTTTATCGTATATTGGTTGATATCTTCTCATTATATCCAAAAATCCCCACGTAGAATAAGTATTCATTTTGGCCTGATATGCCGGTTCACTGTCTACTGCTTGTTTTAACTCTTCTATCTTTACTCCTTTCATCCTAAATATTTGTGTGATCGCTTGTTTACGTGACGGATCATTTATGTCACTGCCACCTAACTTGTACGGTACCCCCGAAAGTAAACATATATCCGCATTTTGCGTTGAATCTATAAATATCTTTCCGTAAAATATATTCTCTCTTCCATCTTGGTTAACCTTTATAGAAGAAATTATATCGTTTTTTACAACCGGTGAAATTTTATCAGCGCCCATCTGTAAGGTGAGGTTCGGTTCTCTTGCTATCATTTTATTAAATATTTCTTCCGCCTGGCTTGTGCTAAAAGAATCCCGTCTATGCCAAAAATCTGCAAATTCATTCACCGGATCAATCGCGAAAAAAAATTCTCGAAAAATACCTTGCGTTAACAATATCCCGTCCGATGTACAGTTCATATCCAGCGAGTTTAGGCCACCTAATGTGTATAACCCACCAACTCGATCTCGTTTGTCTATTAGCAACGTTTTCATTCCATTCCTTGCACTGCTTATAGCTGCTGAAATACCTTCCGGATCCGTACCTATGACGATTACATCAAAAAATTTTTCCTCTTTTGCTGAAATATTAACGCTAATAATAAATGCAAATACAATTACTAAAAAAAGTTTATGCATGACTAAGCCTCCTTTGATTAGTCAATGTTATATTGAATTTATTGAATAGTCAATACTTATGTACTCGGTCATTTAAAACTTTGTTTGCGATAAAAGTATTAATTTTAAGAAAATGCTTGTTTATTATCCAAATTTAGGGTAAAATTGTAAATTATAGAAATTTAAAAGCTTAAAACTGTGTGGTGATGAAATGATATTTGCTAGTATGACGTTTTTATTTGTATTTTTTCCTATAGTATTAATAGGCTACTTTATTTTACCAACTAAGCTAAAAAATGTTTTTTTGTTTATAGCAAGTTTATATTTTTACGCATGGGGAGAGCCGACATACATATATCTGATGATTTTTAGTATATGCTTTAATTATATTATAGGTTTATGTGTAGAAAATAGAAAAGATATTTTATTTTTTGGTGTATTTATAAATTTATGGATATTGTTTATATTTAAGTATGAGTCATTTATAATAGAAAACATAAATGAAATATTTAATATAAATTTACCTAGTCTAAATTTGCTATTACCAATAGGTATTTCTTTTTTTACCTTTCAGGCTATAACCTATCTTGTCGATATATATAGAAAAGAAGCTAAAGCTCAGATTAACCCAATTAACTTAGGCTTATACATATCACTTTTTCCTCAACTTATAGCGGGGCCGATAGTCCGCTATACCGATATATCAAAGCAAATAGATAATAGAGAAATTACTTTAGATAGCCTGGACTATGGATGCAGAAGGTTTATTGTTGGCTTAGGTAAAAAGGTTATTTTAGCCAATAATTTAGCCATTATTTCTCAAGTTGCTATACAAAGTCAGGAGTTATCCGTAAGTTTGGCCTGGTTAGGTATGATAGCATATGTTTTGCAACTCTATTATGATTTTTCCGGTTATAGTGATATGGCAATCGGTTTGGGTAAAATGTTCGGTTTTTCTTTTGCAGAGAATTTTAATTATCCCTATATTTCTAAAACTGTAAGCGAATTTTGGCGTAGATGGCATATCTCGTTAGCAACCTTCTTTAGAGATTATGTCTATTTTCCCATGGGTGGATCCAAAGTTTCCACTCCTAGATTATATCTTAATTTGTTCGTCGTTTGGTCTTTAACCGGATTGTGGCATGGCGGTGCTTGGCAATTTTTTGCATGGGGTATGCTGAATTTTATTTTACTTCTAATAGAAAGAAAAATCCGCCCATACCTCACTAATAAGTATTTTGCAGTCTTTTACCAAATATATACCATGTTTTTCATATTTTTAGGGATGATGATTTTTGCCGAAACTTCCTTATCAGATGGTATAGATTATATCCTAACTTTATTGGGTAGAGGTGAGTTGGTCAGTTTAAATTTTTATAGATATTTAAACAATTATTATTTGCTTATATTTTTTAGCATTATTTTTGCTACCCCGATAATTCCAAAATTGAAAACTATTCTTTCTAAATATGAGTGGTTAAAAAATTTTATCTTTTTTGTCAGCCCTATTGTATATATATTGATATTTATGGTTTCCGTTTCTTACTTGACAATTGGTGCCCATAATCCATTTATATATTTTAATTTTTAAAAAAAAATGCCTTGATAATCCATTTTTATAATAAATTAACTTGAAAAAATTTGAGAATTTGATATAATTAATTGAAATACTATTTTATAAGAGGAGGAATATTAAGTATGACTGATATTTTATTGGATGCCGGAACCGGCGAAGTAGAGGTTGTTGAATTTATTGTTAAAGAAAAACATTACGCTATAAATGTTTTGAAAATTAAAGGTATTGTTACTATTGATGAAGTAGTCCCTTTTCCAAATACTAAAGAAGAGGTTGCTGGATTAACTAATGTTAGAGGTGAAATGGATATTGTTATCGATTTAGGCTATGTTTTACATAAATCTCATACTGCAGATTATAAGAAAGCTTTAGGTTTACTTTGCGAATTTAATGAAACCAAAGTAGTTTTTTTAGTAGACCAAGTTAATGGTATAAGAAGAATTGGGTGGAATGATATTAAACAAACCACTAACATTAAGGCAGAAACTTTAAGTGTGGGTAGCTTGATGCTTGACGAAACTATTATTATACTTCTGGATTTTGAAACTATTACAATAAAAGCAGGAATCGGCAATATGTGGGAGCCGGTTGCTAGTAATGAGGAGTCTGTTCCACTGAGAAAAGAAAAAATTATGCTAGTTGATGACTCAAGAGCTATCCGTGAAATGCTTAAATGCGTCCTAGAAGAAGCCGGCTATACTAATATTAAATTATTTGAAAATGGCCAATTAGCTAAAGACTATGTATTTGATTTAAAAGAGAAATTTGGTAGCAATTTTAAAGAAAAAATCGACTTGTTGATTACTGATGTTGAAATGCCTGTCCTAGATGGATATAGTTTGACTAGATCTATAAAAGAGGATCATGTATTAAGAGAACTACCTGTTGTTATTTTCTCTTCTTTGATTACTGAGGAACTTCAACATAAAGGTAAAGAAATTGGCGCTGATGCTCAGTTAAGTAAACCTTCCATGAAAGAACTTACCAAAGTTATTAATATGTTTTTTGAAAAATAAATCTTATTGCACTTTATTAGATTATAACTAGAGTATATAGCCTAAAAACTATATGCTCCTTTTTTTGTAAAAATTTGAAAAAATCAACTTTGCCTTGACAGTATTTCAATAATATGGTTGAATCAATTTGTAATATTTTGATAATAAATTAAATACTAGAAAAGGAGATATCCATATTGAATATTCATGAATTTAATTTGCTGGGCAAATCTATTGTTGTTACTCAAACACAACATAATTATGTGGAAATTTGTAAACACTTTAATTCCTTAGCAAAAAAACTGACTAAAACTTTAAACTTTCAGGGAGGTGTTAAATCTATCCAAAGGCAAACTAAAAGAATTATTAATATCGCTTTGGATGATTGTATAGAATTTTTAATTCAAAAAGATGTACAAGATTTATCCAAAGAAACTTTTGTAGAAGACTACTTCAATCCCTATTATGACTGGCCAGAATGTTTTGAAAAAATAAAAGTAAAATATTTTGTAAAGAACAAATCTAAAAAGGTTGATTTGCATAACAACGATGTAACCAATATTATATTCTACGAAGTATCACAGGCATTATGTAAAAATATTCAGAACTTATCTCAGGCCGTTATAAACGTACTGGCTGAACTAAAAAACGTACAGTTTGATACCAAAATAGTAGAAGAAACTAAAATTGTTGAGTTACTTATTGAAGATTTAAAATGTCAACCAAATAATGATGTAGATATAAAGAATAAAATCTATACTCTATTTCAATTAGATCCTTTTAATTTAGAACTTTATAACTATATCATAAATAATGATATTGATAAAAAAGGCGAGATAATTGATATAGCCAACTATTATGGAGTAGATATAACGGATAGCTTAGAGAAAAAAATGGAAACATATCTCTTAAAACCAATAAATAATATGAAGCAGGCCAATGAAATTAAAGCAGATATTGTGGGCTATATGGATCGATTTAAAATAAAATCTAGTCCATCCTTATATAAAATTGATGCATTATTAAAAAATATGGCCAAGGAGCAATCATCTAATATAAAAGTAATCAGTGATAAGACTAAAAATAAGCAAGATCAAATATTAAACGATGATTATATACAACAAATAAAGGATAAACGTCAAAATCATGAAAATAAATTAAGGTTAGAAGATAAAGAAATCCAAAAAATATGTGAATCCTTCAGCGATGTTTTAGAGTATGAAAACTTAAGAAAAACTATCCTAGCATTACCTTTTGGTTCTATTTCTATAGCAAATGGCTTAAAAAAACTTGATAAAAAATTATACATGTTAGAAGAAGAACGGATAACACCAATAGTTAATACTATTAGGAAGTTTTATAATCAAAATATTTCGTCTAAATTAAAGAAATCCATACTGTGTATAAAGGATGTAAATGAACAATTAGAGGAAATAAAAAAAGGTTTTCCTAATCTAAATAAGGAGCGAGTTATTGTTTATTTTAATGATTCAATATGGTCTAATTCCGAAAATGGCTTTATGCTAACAAATAAAAATATTTATAATAAGTCTTCTTTAGCGGAGGAATGGTCTATATCATTAGATAACATAGAAAGCATTAAATTAGACCATAAAAAAATTTTAGTAAATAATAAAGTTCTTGCATGTAGCATAACGTCAAAAAATGATTTGCATAAAATGATTGAGTTTTTAAATTTTATGGTAAATACACTTACTGATTATGAATTAGAATTAGAAGTCAACACGATAGATCCGAACAATATATTAGAGATAAGCTCAACCAATATGGCCCAGCTACAAAGTATTTCGGAAACTACTCAGCAACTTGAAAGTCTAGCCAATTTAGAAAAGGTTGTTGATACTCAATCTACGGAGCAACTTGAAACTTTAGCCAACTTAGAAAATAGTGCAGACAATCAACCTACGGAGCAACTTGAAACTCTAGCCAACTTAGAAAATACTGTAGACAATCAAATGACGAATCAACTTGAAACTCTGGCCAACTTAGAAAAGATAGCAGACAATCAACCTACGGAGCAACTTAAAACTTTAGCCAACTTAAAAAATAGCGCAGACACTCAAACTACGGAGCAACCTGAAACTCTGGCCAACTTAGAAAAGACTGCAGAAACAAAAGATACGGAAAAATCTGAAAATATAACCTTTTCACTAGAATTAATAGCTCAAGACATGAATACTTTTAATAATAAATCATACGTTCATAATCCAACTATTACGGCTGAACAAATAAGCGTATTATCCAAAATTGCTAAACGACTTAAAGCAGCTAAAGAAAATATGGAATTACAAAATTATAGATCAAAACAAAATATTATATTGGAAAGAAATTTGCAGAAGATTAATGAAAATAATTTTAATATTCAATCCAAAAATACAATTTTAAATGATGAAGCATTCACAAATGAAATGTCGAATCCAATTTTAAATGATGAAGCATTCACAAATGAAAGGGCTAATCCGATTTTAAACGATGAAGCATTCACAAATGAAAGGGCTAATCCAATTTTAGACGAGGAAGCACTCATAGATAAAATGGCTGATCCGATCTTAAACGAGGAAGCATTCACAAATGAAAGGG
>MDSO01000108.1_pt1 | contig 13102 bp, 9 predicted proteins | sample 1005691 | NCBI WGS metagenome assembly MDSO01 (sample SAMN05526595, study PRJNA338239) | gut metagenome | isolation source: stomach gut content | host: Acanthurus sohal | place: Saudi Arabia: Red Sea | collected 2011-04 | reverse complement strand
TATTCGCCACCCCTTCCTTCTAAAGCTATATCGACGAATTCGAATGGTCCTTCCGGTGAGTCACCTACAGCATGTGCTAACTCGCAGGATATTAACCATCCTATAGGTTTTGCATATTTGTGCTTCCATCTACTATAGTATACATGGATTCGCCCATCTTCTCCGTAAATTGGAGCACAACCCCATACTCGGTACAATGGCGTTTCTAATATTCTGGTTATTCCACTTAAACTTTTGCAAAAATCACTTTCTATTGGTGTAGGCATTTTCATTTTCATCTTATGTCTGCTCCTTTTGTATTTGTAGATACACCCTCCAATAATTAGCATGGAGGGCTTTAAAATTTATAAATTAATTTTTAGCACAACACCACTCGCATTTATAAATTAATTTTCAGTACAACGCCGCTCGCACTGTTATATAATCCACCTCTTAAGCTACAGTATAAATAATCGGGCTTACCAGTATCCGGATTAAAAAGTATCTGCGGACGTTCGAACCTACCTTTAATTGGCCTGAATAAAGGTTCAGCTTCTTCCGGAAAATACTCGTACGAACGCTTATAGGCTAATTGTGGTGAATGGTCATTCCAATGGATTCCATCTTTTGACGTTAGATAAACGCCATCTTCTAACGAACCGAAAACACCCATTCCTCTCATTATAGATTTATAAGTTCCGTTTTCGTACCACATGTAAGCGTCTTCGCATTGAATCCATGGGGCTAAATAAGAAAAATCTATAACAGGATTACCCTCATATTTTTTATAAGGACCTTCTAATTTATCCGCAATTGCTAGACCATATTTTCTATTAGTGACAGTGCCTTCTTGCCAACCTTTATAATACAAATAATATTGACCTTGTGGAGTGATAATCATAGCTGGATTTGTGTTACATACCTCATCCCATGATCCTTTTGGACCTGCTTCGATTAAAGGCTTTTCATCTGAAATACGAGTCCATGGGCCATTTACGCTGTTTGATACAGCCATGCCGATCCTTTTAGTCCTAAGAAGCTTTTGTTTAATTTCTTCTTGCACTTCCTCGGGTTGGTCCAAAAATTCATCTCTAGTTATTCCTGTATTAGATCCGCTTGTTCCCATGTATAAGAGTATATATTGATCGCCATGCTTATATATACTAGGGTTGCTAACCGCCCAACTATCCCAATGGTCACCGCCTCGACCTTCTAATATAGTCTCTACAAATTCAAACGGACCTTCCGGTGTATCGCTTACTGCATGAGCAATTTCGGCGGATATTAACCACCCAATAGGCTTTGCGTATTTATGGATCCATCTAGCATAATACATGTGGACTTTTCCATCCTCACCCCATATTGGCGAACAACCCCAAATTCTATAATATGGAGCTTCTAAGATCCTATTTAAACCGATTAAATTTTTACAAAAGTCACTTTCTATTTCTGTTGATAACTCATCTGATAATTCTGTCAATTTTTCTGTCGATAATCCAGGCTTTATTGTATAATGATTCATAAATACCCCTCCTTATAACTTTGACTAATCAATGTTAAAAACATAAATTTCATCTCTTAAGTTATAACATTTTATCAACTTTATTATAATGCTTTATTATCTAAGCTTTATTATAATGCTTTATTATCAGGCTCTATTATAATGCTTTATTATAATGCTCTATTATAATGCCTTATTATAATGCTTTATTAATATATACTATGAGTATACTTTATTATATTATACTTTAAAATGATATTTTATTCGTTAATTTTTAAAACGGCCCCACTAGCGCTGTTATAAATGCCACCACGCAAGCTACAATATAAATAATCGGGCTTACCAGTTTCAGGATTAAATAATATTTGCGGTCTTTCAAACCTACCTTTAATAGGTCTGAATAAAGGTTCGGCTTCTTCTGGAAAATATTCGAACGAACCTCTAAAGGCTATTGTAGGCGAATCTGTATTCCATTTTATACCATCTTTAGAAGTGATATAAACGCCATCTTCAGCATTTCCGAAAACGCCCATACCTCGCATTACAGCTTTGTAAATACCATCCTCGTACCACATGTAAGCATCTTCGCATTGAACTCTTGGTGCTAGATAAGAAAAATCTATAATAGGATTTCCTTCATATTTTATATAAGGACCTTCTAATTTGTCTGAAATAGCTAGTCCATATTTTCTATTATCGATAGGGCCTTCTTGCCAACCTTTATAATACAAGTAATATTTTCCTTCTGGCGTAACAACCAAGGCAGGATTACTAGTACAAATATCATCCCATGAGCCAGGAGGGCCAACATGTAGCAATGGTTCTTGATCAGAAATGCGGGTCCAAGGACCGTTAGCACTTTTTGATACAGCCATCCCAACTCTTTTGGTGCGAATCAATTTGTGGGCCATTTCGTCTTGTACATCTTGTGGTTGTGCTAAAAATTCATCTCGGTCAATGCCAAATTGAGACCCATCCGAACCCATATATAAAAGAACAAATTGATCATCTATCTTATACACACTTGGATTATGAATTGACCAGCTGTCCCAATGATCGCCACCTCGACCTTCTAACGCTATGTCTACAAATTCAAATGGTCCTTCCGGGCCGTCGCCTACTGCATGTGCTATCTCGCAGGAAACTAGCCATCCAATCGGCTTAGCATATTTGTGTTTCCATCTGCTATAATAAACATGAACTTTTCCGTCCTCGCCCCAAATTGGAGCACAACCCCAAACTCGATAATATGGTGTTTCTAATATCCTGGTTACGCCAGTTAGACTTTTGCAAAAATCACTCTCTATTTTTTCAGGCAATTTCATAATTTTTCATTCTCCTCTTTCATATATATTTTTTATTCATGAATTTTTAGTATGGCTAACCTATACTTTTTATTCTTGAATTTTTAGTACGGCTAACCTATACTTTTTATTCATTAATTTTTAATACGGCTCCGCTGGCACTATTATAAATACCCCCACGCAGGCTACAATATAAATAATCGGGCTTACCAGTTTCCGGATTAAATAATATTTGAGGTCGTTCGAATCTACCTTTAATAGGTCTGAATAAAGGTTCGGCTTCTTCTGGAAAATATTCGAACGAACGTCTAAAGGCTATTGTAGGCGAATCTGTATTCCATTTTATACCATCTTTAGAGGTGAGATAAATACCGTCCTCGGCATTTCCGAAAACCTGCATACCTCGCATTACCGCTTTGTAAATACCATCCTCGTACCACATGTAAGCGTCTTCGCATTGCATATGTGGACCAAGATAAGAAAAGTCTATAACAGGATTTCCTTCATATTTTATATAAGGCCCTTCTAATTTATCCGAAATAGCTAATCCATATTTTCGATTACTTATCTTGCTTTCTTGCCAGCCTTTGTAATACAGGTAATATTTTCCTTCTGGTGTAACAACCATAGCTGGATTGCTAGTACAAACCTCGTCCCATGAGCCAGGAGGGCCAACTTCTAGTAATGGTTCTTTATCAGAAATACGGGTCCAAGGACCGTTAGCGCTTTTTGATACAGCCATCCCAACTCTTTTGGTACGAAGTAATTTTTGGGCCATTTCGTCTTGGACATCTTGTGGTTGTGCTAAAAATTCATCTCGATCGATGCCAAGTTTTGAGCCGTCCGAACCCATGTATAAAAGAACAAATTGATCATCTATTTTATATATACTAGGGTTGTGAATTGACCAGCTATCCCAATGATTGCCGCCACGTCCTTCTAAAGCTATATCTACAAATTCAAATGGACCTTCTGGACCGTCACCTATGGCATGTGCTATTTCGCAGGAAACAACCCATCCAATCGGCTTAGCATATTTATGGATCCATCTACTGTAATAAACATGAACTTTTCCGTCCTCGCCCCAAATCGGAGCACAACCCCAAACTCGATAATATGGTGTTTCTAATATCCTGGTTACTCCAGTTAGACTTTTGCAAAAATCACTCTCTATTTTTTCAGGCAATTTCATAATTTTTCATTCTCCTCTTTCATATATATTTTTTATTCATAAATTTTTAGTACGGCCAATACATACTTTTTATTCATTGATTTTTAATACGGCTCCGCTAGCGCTATTATAAATGCCACCACGTAAGCTACAATATAAATAATCCTAAAGCTATATCTAAAAATTCGAATGGTCCTTATGGGCCGTCACCTAGCTTTTCTGCCCATTTGTTATAAATTTCTTCATTGGTCAAATTGACAAGTACCTTTGCTACATTATGGTTTACATTTGTAACGCAACTATTTTCTTGTCCATATAATTATATCATAACAAAGTCAGTAATACAAGGAGTAGTTGCTTAAGCTGGGTGTATCCATCCAATACAGATTTTTTATTCGTTAATTTTTAGTACGGCTCCGCTAGCACTATTATAAATGCCACCACGCAAGCTACAATATAAATAATCGGGCTTGCCGGTATCCAGATTAAATAATATTTGAGGTCGTTCGAACCTACCTTTAATAGGTCTAAATAAAGGTTCGGCCTCTTCTGGGAAATAATCGTACGAACGTCTAAAGGCTATTTGTGGAGTATCTGTATTCCAGTTTATACCATCTTTTGAGGTGATATAAACGCCGTCTTCAGCGTTGCCGAATACGCCCATGCCTCGCATTATAGCTTTATAAAGTCCATCTTCGTACCACATGAAAGCATCTTCGCATTGGATTCTTGGAGAAAGATAAGAAAAATCTATGATCGGATTCCCTTCATACTTTTTATAAGGACCTTCTAATGTATCTGAAATAGCTAGTCCATATTTTCTATTACTTATCGGACCTTCTTGCCAACCTTTATAATATAAATAATATTTTCCTTCTGGTGTAACAACCATGGCTGGGTTGCTAGTACAAACATCGTCCCATGATCCAGGAGGGCCGGCTTGCAGTAGCGGTTCTTCATCTGAAATGCGGGTCCAAGGACCGTTAGCACTGTCAGATATAGCCATTCCAACTCTTTTGCTACGTCTTAGAATAACACGAATTTCTTCTTGTCGTTCATCTGATTGAGCTAAAAAATCATCTCGGTTTATTCCAGATGGATATCCGTTGGTGCCCATGTACAATAAAACATATTTATCGTTGATTTTATATACGCTTGGATTGTGGATTGACCAACTGTCCCAATGATTGCCGCCTCGACCTTCTAAGGCTATGTCTACAAATTTAAATGGTCCCTCTGGGCTGTTACCTATGGCATGTGCTATTTCGCAGGAAACGAGCCAGCCAACAGGTTTTGAATATTTGTGGATCCATCGACTGTAGTAAACATGAACTTTGCCGTCCTCGCCCCAAATTGGAGCACAACCCCAAACTCGATAGTATGGTGTTTCTAATATTCTGGTTACGCCAGTTAAACTTTTGCAAAAATCACTTTCGATTTTTTCTGGTAATTTTGGTTTGTCCAATTTTTAAGATTCTCCTTATTAATAAATGGTTTTAGTCATTTTTTGTTGACTGAAGTTATTTTGTCCAATTTTTCCATTTTATACAACAAATTTCTAATTATTTATTTTTATTCTGTCTCTAAGTGGTGGGGTGGATCCATTATAGAGAGAGTATCTTCTATATAATGGATAGGATAAGGAAAATGAGGGCAAAAAAAAGCCTCCAAAAAAAGGAGCAGGCGTGCCCACCCCTTAGTTAGTTGCACAAAAAGTTAATTTTCTTAAGTTCCCATGTATGCTCCTAGAAGGAGAACCATAGTAGAGAGCCTTAGATCACTTTGTACCAGCTACATTTAATAAGTATACGGCCTCTGGTTTCATGGTTAATGTTGTGTTAAGTTTTTGGCCTGTTAATAAATCGACTACATGAAAATCTGTTAAGGATTGTACGGCCAGATCAAAGTTAACTTCATGTTTGCTGACATTGACTATAGCTACTGTGTATTCTCCGATATTTTCGGATGGAACGACTCTCCAAATTAATCCTTTTGGTAGATCTCCAGCTAAGGTTACGGCAGGGAAATGACCTGAATCCTTTACAATTTTCATCGTATTATTGGCTAGTTCTTGTAATCCGTTTCTGCGCATTACGTTTGGGATAGCATATAAATCTGAAAGATCCCGTTGGTAGCCAAATTGATTATAAAGTAAAGAGTTATCATCAATGATTATTTGGTGGCCGGCTTTAGCAAAATTTAGTATGGCTGAATATTCGGAATCCGTTACGTAAGGCGTTTTATATATAACGGTTACATCGAATTCTTGCGGATAAGTTCCGGCTAATTTGTCATTCATTATATTCATGGTGTTGAATCCTATTGGTACGCCATGAAAACTTACGGCTTCGTACATATCAAACAAAAGATTTACTTGATTATTATCGTAGATATTGGAGGTTTCTGAATAGAAAATTCGAGCTGGTCTGTCTAGATTTTGCATTTTTGCAATTGCTACGGAATGTGCATTTAAATCTAAAAAGGTTTGCGTAATCTCATTTGCTACTTGAGGCATATTTATTACTGAGCCAGGATAAGTATCCCGACGAGATACATCAGATCGCATGGTATTTTCGGGGGAACCATCGCTTTTTCGTGGCCAAAACCATGTTAAGTTCACATCTTCGCCAAGTATGGCCGATAAAAAATATGCTGAACGAACGTACTCCGGATCCATGTGTATATCCCTGTTGGAATTTATTTGTATTGCATGCCCTTCTGAGTTTACATTAACTTTTTGGGTTGGCGAAAATGAATTGCTAAGGTCGTACATTAGGCCAACCTCTCGCCAGTAGTAAGCATAATCTTCTACCCAATCATCTTTTTCATTCTTTTGCATGGTCTCATAATATTCTTTTCTTATTGTTACGTCGTTTCCTAGGTATGTTGTCATTCTTGACAATGTTTCTAAATCCATTCCATGGTCTCTAGAACCGTCTGCATCTGTGAAAATTCGAGGAAATAATTTCATATGCGTTCCTGCTGTCGGATCATTTTCTAATATTGTATTATTCAAAAAACTAAACCATTCTGTTACTCGCTCCATGTTGAATTTGCACCAATCATAATGCTGGACTGTTCCTTGTATTAAGCTACCGTCAAATGGTATTCCGAATACGATTTCTTCGAACGATGTTATCGTGGATAGATCTATAAGTTTACTTTTGTCTCCTATTTGGTTTTCTGTAGCAGACATTCCGCCCCAAATTTTGTTTATGCTATTGTCGGCACCATTCCATGCGTCTTTCAATTTATTGATGTCATTGTCATATGTGGTCCTTAAATATTCTCTAAACTTATTTAAGGTCGCATTGCTAATTCCTCCACTTACCATGAAAAATTTGCCGATTCGTACATCTGTGTACCAATGCGGTTCGTTTGTTAATATGTATCCTAATTTAGTAGAATTATCGCCTTGTTTTTTCGGTACGACATCTTCTAATAATACTTTCCAAGCATCTTTTAATGCTGGTTGATCAATATCGTAAGACGTATATTTTGGAATCCCTGCTGCTCCCTCTTGTTTGGTTAATATAGAATCCGCACCTCGGTTGTTTTTATCTAAAAACCAGTCCTGATATCCTCCGCCAGAATGCCATAACATTAAGTAACCTATATTATCTGTCTTATTATATAACATTGGCTTGCCATAATGATTTGTATATAATGTCGGATCAATAATTGAACCTTTTTTGCGTGGGAAAGTTGTCTCGAATCCTAAAATTTCATCGTTATATTTAGCTGTAAATAAACTATATCCATTTGCTTTTAACAAATTTAAATTTTCTTCTAAAGTCATCTTTCCTTCTATAGTGTTTGTTACATCCAAATTGGGTGCGAAAAGACCTAAATTTAATGCTACCGATGAGGTAACATTTCCTATATGATCATTATACAAATATGGATCCGACTTGGGTTCTTGCTGAGCTTTAGAAAAATAATCGTATATAAATATTGGTTTTCCATCTGGATTTAAAAAGTTGCCGTTTTCTTTGTCTACTGTTATGTTGTCCCAATCCACTACTCGTACGTCAGCTCGGATTATTTTTCCGGCGATAACATTTTTCAAAGTAGCGATGGATTTATCGAGCATTTCAATAACTTCTGACCGTTCAAAATCGGCTAAATTTTCCACCCAATAATTAACATCCTCTAAACCGTTTACGATATTTTTCTTATTATTAAAACGCATATTTTTTTCAAAGAGCATTTTAGTATCATCCGGATGAGCTTCGTCATAATCAGCAAATTTTAAAAATTCATATGCCATCCATACGGTGGTTTCTTCTCTTTTTGCATCTATATTCAGTGCTTTGGCTTGGTCCATTAATAGTTCTAATTCCGAAATTTTTTCATGAGCTATGCTGTTTAAATCTATTTTGGATTCATTGTACATAATAGTGGCCCCCAAAGTTGCGTTTGCTATCTGCCCGAAAGTTAATGTTGCCATCAATAAACAGACTACTTTTCTTAAATTTTTATTCATAATTTATTCTCCATTTCTATTTATGTAGTTAATATTATTTTTAGCTGAATCACTTTTGTTAACGTAAATTTTAGCATTAACTTAAAATTAATTTGAACTTACCTTAAAGTTGATTCTAGCCGATCTTAAAGTTGACTCGGATGTACCTTAAAGTAGATTTTAACAGATCTTAAAGTAGATTCGATCCAGCCTTAAAATGGATTTGAGCTGGCCTTTAAAGTAAATTTTCAATAAAATTTAACTATATGTTTTTCTGTAGGGCTATCGTCAGTAAGCCTATGGTATCAATCGTTTGAGGTAGGAGGCTTTAATAAAAAGTCGATTGTACTACGTGTAGATTAAATACAAGCCCCCGCATTTATGCGTGGAGTAACTGACATAATTTAGCATGGCCTTTTGTATAATTTTATGATAAAAAATCCTCCCGGATTTGGGAGGACTGAAATTTATAACTTCAACATACTTAAAAAATATTCATGAACATAAGTGTTATTAGTCAATTCAGGATGAAAAGAAGTGGCTAATTGTTTATCTTGCCTGATGGCGACAATTCTATCTTGAACAGTAGCCAAGACTTGGACATTATCATTTACAGTTTTAATGTATGGTGCTCGGATAAATGGCATTTCGATTAATTCATTATTGAAATAGGCCATAACATTGAAGCTATCATATTGACGACCGTAAGCATTTCTTACTACTGTAGCGTCCATGGTGGCTATATATGTTTTGGATTGATTGTCTATTTCTTTGGCCAATAAAATCATTCCAGCACAGGTTCCGAATACAGGTAATCCACCTACAATTTGACTTTGTATTGGATTTAATAGGTCTAAATCGTTTAGCAATTTCCCTATTGCTGTACTTTCTCCACCAGGCAAAATTAGTCCGTCTAAATTATAAGCGAAGTCTTTTCGCTGACGAATTTCTACACTTTTTACACCTAATTTTTCTAAAATTTTTATGTGTTCAATGAAGGCACCTTGTAAAGCTAGAACTCCTATTTTCATCTATTTACCACGCTCAGCCATTAGCAGAGATATTTCGTCTGCGTTTATACCGACCATGGCTTCTCCTAAATCTTCGGATACTTCAGCTAAAATTTCATAATCGTTGTAATTAGTTACGGCCTTTACTATTGCAGCAGCACGTTTTTTGGGATCACCAGATTTAAATATGCCAGAGCCGACGAAGACACCTTCAGCGCCAAGTTGCATCATTAACGCCGCATCCGCTGGTGTGGCCACTCCACCGGCGGCAAAATTCACTACTGGTAATTTGCCATTTTCATGGACATAGATTACTAATTCATATGGTACTTGTAGTTCTTTGGCTACGTTATATAGTTCGTCTTCTGACATTGCTGTTATTTTTTTCATTTCTCGTTGCATCATTCTCATGTGAGTTACAGCTTGGACTACGTCGCCCGTACCTGGTTCTCCTTTAGTTCTTATCATTGTGGCACCTTCATTTATTCTTCGAAGGGCTTCGCCTAAATCTTTTGCTCCGCAAACGAATGGTACTTTGAATCTTCGTTTATCTATATGATAGGTGTCGTCCGCTGGAGTTAGGACTTCACTTTCATCGATATAGTCAATTTTTATAGCTTCTAATATTTGAGCTTCAACAAAATGCCCGATCCTACATTTTGCCATTACGGGAATAGATACAGCTTTTTGAATCTCTTTAATCATTTTCGGATCACTCATTCTAGAAACGCCACCGGCAGCCCTAATATCAGCTGGGATTCGCTCTAAGGCCATGACAGCGCATGCGCCCGCCGTCTCTGCGATAATAGCTTGCTTTGGATTCATAACGTCCATGATTACGCCGCCCTTTAGCATTTGAGCGAGTTGTCTATTTAAAATGTATTGCTGATTTTCCATGTCAAACCTCCGATTGATAATTACTTTTGTTCGAAATTATAAGCTATTTTTTGCTATTGTTCAAGGTCACCATCCAATAAAAATTTTTCAGCCTAAAAATATTAATACGATTCTACTTAAAATTTTTGCTTATTTGTTGAATTGCTTGCTTAGTTCAGTCTCTAATTTGCTATTGTTCAAATGTATGCCTGGAAGGGGCATAGCCGGGAACTTAAGAATCTTAGTCACAAAATTGCGGGGAAGCGGTGCCTCCTCCGTTTCCACTAGTTTCAAGGGAAGTGGCTATTGTTCAAAGCTACGACCCAATAAAAATTTTTAGACCTAAAAATATTAATACGATTCCGCCCAAAATTTCCGCTTGTTTGTTGAACGGCTTACCTATTTTAGTTCCTAATATTCCGGATAGTATACAAATAATAAATGTAGTTAGCCCGATTATAATGCTTATCTCTAGCATTTCTATTATGGCTATACCGGTTAAAAATGTACCCACACTTAAAGCATCTATACTCGTTGCTATGGCCTGGATGATAATTAATTTAGTAGTTAATTGATCGGCTGCGTTTGCTAAATTATTTTCATCTTTTGAAAAACTATCTTTTATCATTTTAGCACCCAATATAGTTAAAATTATTAAAGCTATGTAGGGTGTAAATGAAGAAATATCAATAGCCAAACATCTAATAATAGCATAACCTAAGAGAGGCATAATAGCTTGAAATATTCCAAAAAAGAGCGAAAACTTTAGTAATGTATAAAGCGATGGCCGATATGCTAATCCATTTGTACTGGATACACAAGCGGCATCCATGCTTAATCCAACAGCTAATAAAATGCTATCTATAAAAGTCATTTTTGATTTCTCCTTTCTGGCTCTATAGTATCTGTTAGTACAACTGATTCTGAGCTGGTATTTTTCATAAGGATTAACCCAAAGATTAATGAGTATCTTCATTATAAGGATGATTAATCCAAAGATTAATGAGTATCTTCATTATAAGGATGATTAACCCAAAGATTAATGAGTATCTTCATTATAAGGATGATTAACCCAAAGATTAATGAGTATTTTCATTATAAGGATGATTAACCCAAAGATTAATGAGTATCTTCATTATAAATATGGTTAACCCAAAAATTAATGAGTATCTTCTATTATAAGGATACTTAAATAAAATAAATTGTTGAGTTCAACCAATCTTGAACCGGCTGTATTTTATCTACATCATATTGATAATCTAACATAAATTCTTTGGCAATTAGAACTCTCATATATAAGGACATATTAGGTGCGAGTTTAAGCCAAGCGAACAGTTGTTTTTCAACTGACGATAAAGTATTAAAACACAGATTGATCTTTTTCTCTTCAACATTGGGGCGAAGTGGAATAGGATATTCTGATGTATGTACATAATGATTATGAATATACGTTTTTATATCGAATTCATTTTCTATTTCTTCATTCTTTAATAAAAACTCTTTAGCTAAAATATATTTCGCAAACGTTGAATAGTTATGATGTTCTCTGACATATTGATACAGAGTTTGTTCTATTGGATCTGCAGAAAAAACTACTCCTACTTTGTATCGTGTTGGTTTTTTCATTTTTTCCTTGGGCTTGTTCTCCTGTTTGTCTTCTGCTAAAACAGATATTACATTAATTAGTTTTTCTACTTGTTGAGTAGTTAACATATTTGTGTCCTCCTGTTTGTCTTCTGTTAAATTAGATATGGTGTTCATTTTTGTATTTATAAATTTTTTTTCATAAGATTAAATCTCCTGTATTCTATATTTTATTTTTGCAATAAATTTATTGCATACGTACTATAACATTCTCGACAAATAAAGTCAATAGAAATCCGACAACAAGTTTACTTCCTACGTTTTGAACTGGGGGCGAAGCATTTCCGGATAAATTCATGTAAAAATTTGTTGATATCAGTATATTATAATCGACATGAAAAATCAGAATTACATACATATATAATATAGAAAGAAAAATATTAACGGCTTTGCACTGCTATTCATTAATCGTCGGATGAAATTAAAGAGATTTATTTTAAAAAAAAATTCAACTATTTTAGTTCCTAATATTCCGGATAGTATGCAAAGAATAAATGTGGTTAGCCCGATTATAATGCTTATCTCTAGCATTTCTATTACAGGTATTGCGGTTAAAAATGTATAGTTTTTTGTTTGCTCAGAGATTTTGATTTCTAATCTTGTGGTTGCGTAGAGATTTCTTCTAGCAGTGGAGATTGATAGTTTGTACTTAATTTTGCCTCTGGTGTTTTAGATAAGGCTATATTGATAGCATCCATTAAAATGCTCGTCGCTGGAGATAGGTTGATCGTCTTATCCGTTATTTCAATGGACTGAGTGCGTTGAACATAGTCGTTTACAAACTTTATGCTGTTGTTCAAAGTTGGGTACAACATTCTTTCTCGTTCATCAAAATCTTCTAAATTGACCGAAACAATTGTTTCGTCCTCTATGGTTACAACTAGATTGATATTAGCATCCTTAAATGCTAAGTTAGCTTTGTATATTCCATCATCGTATGTATGGGTCGGCGAAAAAACTTCTACTGATGTAGCATGGGTGGCTTTGCTATCTATAATTTCCAGATAACTGACAAAACATAATATTGATATACCGAGCATAACGGCCGGCACTTTCCACTCTTTTAAATTTACAACTATAAATCTATGTTTGGACATGAAATTCACCTTTCTTTTTTAAAAGTATATTTATTTTTTAACTTATTTTTCAACT
>MDSO01000107.1_pt1 | contig 13315 bp, 14 predicted proteins | sample 1005691 | NCBI WGS metagenome assembly MDSO01 (sample SAMN05526595, study PRJNA338239) | gut metagenome | isolation source: stomach gut content | host: Acanthurus sohal | place: Saudi Arabia: Red Sea | collected 2011-04 | reverse complement strand
ACACAATCTACTGAGGATGTTTTTGGTATTTTAAGAGGGTATGTAGATAAGTATAAATCACCTAGAATAGACGGATTGCCACCTTTTACTGGCGGGTTTGTAGGGTACATGTCTTATGAGATGATTAAGTATTTTGAGCCAAAATTAGATATTCCTTTAAATGATTATAATGATTTCGAGCTTCAGTTATTTGATAAGGTTATTGTGTTTGATAATCTTAAAAAGAAAATTATAATTATTGTGAATATGAAATTAGATGATTGTAATAAGCAGTATGAAAAAGCATTACTTGAAATTAAAAAGATAGTGGAGCTTATAAAGTGTAGTGACAATGTAGGCAGTATGAAGTTAGAAAATCCTATTAGGTTTAAGTCTAATTTATCAAAAGATGAATATTTAGGTATGGTTGATAGAGCTAAGGAACATATAGTGAGTGGGGATATATTTCAAGTAGTATTATCAAGGAGGTTCGAAGCTGATTTTAAAAGTAGTTTAATAAATTCTTATAGAATGCTTAGAACTAGTAATCCTTCGCCGTATATGTATTTTATTAAAAATGGTGATCTTGAAATTTGTGGGGCATCTCCTGAGACATTAGTGAAAGTGGTAGATAAAAAAGTTACAACATTTCCAGTAGCAGGAACTAGACCAAGAGGTAAAAATCACAGCGAAGATATTAAGCTTGAAATGGAGCTGCTGAGTGATGAAAAGGAATTAGCAGAACACAATATGTTGGTAGATTTAGCAAGAAATGATGTTGGGAAGGTATCTAAATTTTCTAGCGTTAAGGTAGATGAGTATTTGCAAATCCATAGATACTCAAAAGTGATGCATATAGCCTCAGTAGTAAGTGGTGAGTTAAGAGATAAGTATGACGCATTTGACGCTATTAAAGCTATACTGCCAGCAGGTACATTATCAGGTGCACCTAAGTTTAGAGCTTGTGAGATAATAGCTAAGCTGGAAGGAACATCAAGAGGTGTATACGGTGGGGCAATTGGCTATATAGATTTGACAGGTAATATGGATATGTGTATAGCAATTAGGACTGCTATAAGTGATGGCAACAAAGTATATGTCCAAGCAGGTGCTGGAGTGGTATATGATAGTGTAGCTGAAAATGAATATGATGAGTGTGAGAAAAAGGCTAGTGCTGTTATTAACGCAGTAAAAGAGTCATTTAATATTATTTAATCAACAGAGGATATGTGAAAGCGGTGAATATATGATACTAGTAATAGATAATTATGATAGTTTTACTTTCAATCTGGTACAAATGATTGGAAGTGTTACTAAGGAAGAGATAATAGTTAAGAGAAATGATGAGATAACAGTAGAAGAAGTGTATGAACTTGCCCCTACTCACATAGTAATTTCACCAGGTCCAGGCAGGCCTGCTGAAGCTGGAATATGCAAAAAACTTTTACTTAAGATAAAGGATATTCCTATATTGGGAGTATGTTTAGGGCACCAAGCTATATGTGAGGTTTTTGGGGGCGAGGTTGTAAAAGCAAAAGAACTTATGCATGGGAAAAGTAGTGAGATAAAGATAGATAATACAAATAAGCTTTTCACTGGTATGGAGGAGATTATTTTAGTTGGGAGGTACCATTCACTAATAGGGGAGAGGTTACCTGATTGTCTAGATATAATAGGAACTTCGCTTAGCAAAGAGGTAATGGCTGTATGTCATAAGGACTATCCAGTGTATGGGGTGCAGTTTCACCCAGAATCTATACTTACTGAAAATGGAGATATAATTATAAGGAATTTCTTAGAGATATAATAAAAGGAGGAAATATTATGATTAGAGAAGCTATTAAGAAGTTATTAGATGGAGAAGATTTAAGCTATAGTATGGCTGAGGCTGTTATGAAAGAGATAATAAGTGGAGAGATAGATGATGTTAAGATTGCGACGATGTTAACGGCTCTTAGAATTAAAGGTGAGAGTGTTGAAGAAATAACTGCTTTTACCAATGTGCTTAGATCATCTGCTTTAAAAGTTGATACTACAGAAGACGTAATAGATATAGTAGGGACTGGTGGAGATGGTGCTAATACTTTCAATATTTCTACCACCACAGCTTTTGTAGTAGCTGCTGCGGGATTTAATGTTGCTAAACATGGCAATAGAAATGTGACTAGTAAGAGTGGGGCAGCAGACGTTCTTTTGGCATTAGGTGCAGATATAGACTTAACTAATCACCAAGCTAAAAAGGTGCTGGAAGATACCAATATAACATTTATGTACGCTCCTATTTATCACCAGTCTATGAGGAATGTGGCTAAAGCAAGGTCTCTGATGCAAATTAGAACAGTCTTTAATATACTGGGACCACTTCTTAACCCTGCACTTGCAAAGTATCAAGTAATAGGAGTTTATGACAGGAAGCTTATGAGACCTATGGCAGAAGTACTAGTTAATTTAGGAGTGAAGAGAGCATTAGTTATGCATGGAAAAGATGGACTTGATGAGGCTACACTAACAGATATCACTTATATATGTGAGATATCTAATGGTAATGTAAGGGAATATGAGATTGAGCCTAGTATGCTGGGCCTTAGAAGATGCAGTGCAGATGAGTTAGTAGGTGGCGACCCTAATGACAATGCGGCTATTACTAGAAAAATCTTAAGTGGTGATGAATTAGGTGCTAAGAAGGATATAGTTATACTAAATGCAGCTCTTGCTATTTATGTAATGTCTTGTGATACTCTTATGGAGTGTGTAGATAAAGCGAGAAATGTAATTGAAAGTGGCGCAGCACTTAGAAAATTAGATGAATTTATAGATGCTACTAAGAAGGTGAATATATGATATTAGGAAAAATAGTAGAGGCTACTAGAAAGAGACTAGAAAAAGACAAGTTGATAATTCCCCCCCATAAAATGGAAAACTTAGCAAATAGTATTTATGTAAAGAAGAATTTCAAAGAAAGTATTAGCAAGACAGGGATTAATTTTATATGCGAAGTAAAGAAAGCATCACCATCTAAAGGTATTATAGCACATGACTTTGACTACAAAAAGATAGCATTAGAGTATGAAGCAGCAGGTGCCGATGCTATGTCTGTTCTTACCGAACCTGATTTTTTCATGGGAAGTGAGAAGTACTTAGAGGAGATAAATAAGCTAGTAAGTATTCCTACTTTAAAGAAAGATTTTATAGTTGATAAATATCAGATATATCAAGCAAAAGTAAGTGGTGCTAGTTGCATACTTTTAATTTGTGCTATATTAGATGATTATTGGCTGAATGAATTGTATCAGTGTGCGAAACTAATTGGATTAGACGTATTAGTTGAAACTCATGATGAATTAGAGATTAAACGTGCTCTTAATATAGGCGCTGATATTATTGGTGTAAATAATAGAAATCTAAATAATTTTGTGGTGGATATCAATACTTGTATAGAACTGAGAGATAGAGTGCCAAAAGATACAGTATATGTAGCAGAAAGTGGGATAAGAAATAGAGAAGATATTAAAAAATTAATGACTGCTAGTGTAAATGCTGTACTGATAGGAGAGACGCTAATGAGAGAGGAAAACAAAGTAGAAGGTTTAGCGAAGTTAAGGGGATGTGCCAGTGAATGATAAAATGATTAAGATATGTGGTATTAGGCGTTTAGAAGATTTAGAGGCTATAAACGAATTTATGCCGGATATGGTGGGATTTATATTTGCAAGTAGTAAGAGAAGAGTGAGTGTAGATGAGGCTTGTAATATAATTGAACATTTAAAAGAAGGCATTAGCACTGTAGGCGTATTTGTAAATGAAGATATAGAAAAAGTGGTAGAGATATCAAAATATATTGATTATATTCAGTTGCATGGCGATGAAGACGTTGCTTATATAAATGAAATTAGAAGTAAGATTAGTAATCCTTTAATTAAAGCCATTAGAGTTCAAAATCAAGAGCAAATCTTAGAAGCAGATAAGTTGCCAGTTGAATACCTATTACTAGATACCTATGTAAAAGGAAAGTACGGTGGGTGTGCAGAAGTATTTGACTACGATATAATTCCTAGGATAACAAAAAAGTTTATATTAGCAGGTGGCATTAATAAGGATAATATAAATGTAGCTTTAAATACTGCTGCTTGTGGTGTTGATATAAGTTCGGGAGCTGAACTTAATGGATTTAAAGATTATAACAAAATAAAAGAGTTAATTAAATTAGTTAAGAAAGAAAGGATACAACAACAATGAAAGGTAGATATAACGGTTTTGGAGGTCAATTTATACCAGAAACACTGATGAATGCTTTAATTCAACTTGAAGAAGCGTACAATTATTATAAGGAAGATGAGGCTTTTTGCACTGAACTTGATTATTTATATAGACAGTATGCAAATCGTCCTTCCAATTTGTACTATGCAAAGAAGATGAGTGATGACTTAGGCGGACCTAAGATATATCTAAAAAGGGAAGATTTAAATCATACAGGTTCTCATAAAATTAATAATGTTATAGGGCAGGTGTTACTTGCTAAAAAAATGGGAAAAACTAGAGTAATAGCAGAAACAGGTGCAGGCCAGCACGGAGTTGCAACTGCTACAATAGCAGCTTTACTTGGTATGGAATGTGAAATATTTATGGGAGAAGAAGATACTAAAAGGCAAGCATTAAATGTGTACCGAATGGAATTGTTGGGTGCTAAAGTTAATGCTGTTACTAGTGGAACTATGACTTTGAAAGATGCGGTTAATGAAACTCTTAGAGAGTGGGTAAACCGAATTGAAGACACGCATTATGTAATGGGTTCGGTAGTTGGCCCTCACCCCTTCCCTATGATAGTTAGAGATTTTCAAAGGGTGATAAGTAAAGAAATCAAAGAACAAATTATGGCTATAGAAGGAAAGTTGCCTGATTGTATAGTGGCGTGTGTTGGAGGTGGCAGCAACGCTATGGGTTCTTTTTATGAATTTATAGATGATACAGAATGTATATTATATGGTGCTGAAGCTGCTGGAATTGGGGTTGATACAAAGTACCACGCAGCTTCTATTACTAAAGGTAGTGTTGGTATATTTCATGGTATGAAAACTTATTTTTGTCAAGATGAATATGGCCAGATAGCTCCAGTGCATTCTATCTCAGCTGGTCTTGATTATCCAGGGATAGGTCCTGAACATGCAAGTCTTCATAGTAATGGTAGGGCTATTTATAAACCAATAACAGATAAGCAGGCAGTTGAGGCGTTTATGTATCTATCTAAAATGGAAGGGATAATTCCAGCAATTGAAAGTGCACATGCTATAGCACTAGCTATAGAGGTTGCTAGTCAGATGACCAAGGAGCAAGTAATGGTTATTACTATGTCTGGAAGAGGGGATAAAGACGTTGCTATGATTGCTAGGTATATGGGGCAAGAAATAAGTGAGTAACATATTAATAGATAATGATGCGAGAGGTTGAATTAGAAATGAATAAATTTATATTTAATAATAAAGCTTTTATTCCTTTTATAACAGCAGGTGACCCAAGTATTGAAGTTAGCAGGGAATTAATTTTAGCTATGCAAGCAGAGGGTGCTAGCCTTATAGAGATTGGATTGCCGTTTTCTGATCCAGTGGCTGAGGGAATAACTATACAAAAAGCTAATATGAGGGCGTTAGCAAATGGAACAACTACAGACAAAATATTTGATATGATAGCTAGTATAAAGGATGAAATAAAAGTGCCACTTGCTATAATGACTTATATTAATCCGATATTTACTTATGGTGTTGATAGATTTATGAAAAAATGTAAAGAAGTTGGAGTAAGTGGGGTAATTGTACCTGATATGCCTTTTGAAGAGAAGGGCGAAATTTATGATATATGTAAACAATATGGGATAAAATTAGTATCTTTAATAGCTCCAACTTCTACAAATAGACTAGAAAAAATAGCAAGTGAAGCAGAAGGATTCTTGTACTGTGTATCGTCTTTAGGAGTTACAGGAGTTAGAACCGATATTAATACTAATATGGAAGAAATAATAAATGAAGTTAAAAGATATAGTGACATACCTTGTATGATTGGCTTTGGAATATCAACGCCAAAGCAAGCTAGGGATATGGCAAGGGTATCAGACGGTGTTATAGTAGGGAGTGCTATAGTAAGGATTATAGAAGAATACGGTGAAAATTCAGTTCCTCATGTCAGGAACTATATAAGAGGTATGATAGATGCTATAAAAGGAATTTAGTTTATTTTAGTTTGTTACAAAGGGGCTGATAGCCCCTTAAATTTATTCTGCTAATTTTACACAAGCAAAAACTGTAAAAGAAAATGTTGAGTTACTTGGAGCAATTGTTGAAGAATATGGTTCCAAAAAAGGAATTATTCACTTTTCTTATTTTTTCTACTTTCTGCGTTTTCTGCTCTTGCCACTAGTCTTTTCTTTCTAAATATATTTTCTCTAATTATCAATGTAATTGTCCATATAGATAAAACTATTGCACATACCCCAGCAAAATAATATGGATTAATAATACTTCCTCTAGTTTTTTTCTTCACTGTTTCAACTTTAAAGCTATCTTCAACTATATTATATTCCATTAAAGTTTCTTTATTAAGCTCAATAGATAATTCTGTAACTGCTTCATATTGGCCAAAGTCAAAACTACCATTTGAATCAGTGGAACCACTTGCTAATCTTTCCATTTTTTCTTCAATAGTGCCAAATACAGTAACCTCAACATTACAAACTAGTGCACCTGCTTTATCTTTAATTGTTATTATAGAGCCTTCTCTAGTAACAGTATACCCTTGAGTTGTGTCTTGTTGTTGCTGTTGTTCTGGAGAGCTTGCAAAGGTCATAGAATTCAAGCTACATACAATCATTACAATGGCTACAAAGCTAAATAATATTTTTTTCATATTTACTCCTTTTATTAAGATAAAAACTATACTTTAAAAAACGATGCTAAAATTAATATAATTCCACCAGCAATTTTTATGTACTTTAAAAAATCTGAACTTTGTATAGAAAATTCTTTATTTGCAGTTCCAATTATCGTTGCAAACACTAGTACAGGAATGATAGAATTAACTATAGCAAATGAAAAAAGTAGTAGCATAGCTAGTATAGGTGTCATAGTACTTGCATAGGTTAAATTTGCAAACAATGGTCCACAAGGAATAGTTGCATATAATGCTCCTGCTAAAAAATATGATTTAGGCAATTTAATTTTTGAAGAACTTTTGTTACAAGATGATTTTATGCTACATGAACTTTTGCAAGAAGAACAACCACTTGCTTCAGATGGAGTGCTTTTTAAAGCTTTATATAATATTCTTACTCCTAATACGAATGTTAAAGCTCTGACAAACCATATAGTGAAATTTGGATATATATTTTCTATTTGAGTTAACACTATTTCTCCAAATATTGAAGCTAATAGTCCCAAAGCAGTAAGGCATAAAGCCTTACCTACTGAGAATAATAAGATAGCACGTCGACTGTCTTGAACACTATAGCCTTCCCCTATTAAACTCCCTAGAACAAATGGAGTGGTCACAGTTCCACATCCTAAACTACATGTAACACCTGTAAATAACATAGTCATAAAAATCGTAGAGGTATTCATAATTTCTCCTTCTGTTCAGCTGCAATTAACGCTGCTCCTATAGCTCCGTTAAATTGTGGATAGTTTGCTTTGGCAACATCACACATAAGGGCATCTTCAATCGCTAAACGTAATCCATCGTTTAATGCTCCGCCACCAGTCATTAACACTTTTTTTCCTTTGCTTACATATCTTCTAGCAAGCTTTGAAATACGAGTTGCCATAGAAATATGCATACCACATAAAATATCTTCACGGCTTTTTTTCTGAGCTATTAGAGAGATAATTTCTGTTTGAGCAAATACCACACAAGTAGAATTGATTTGACAAGGACTAACACTTTTAGCAGAATATTCTGCAACCCTATCAATAGTAGTCTCTAATATTGCTGCTATTACTTCGATAAATTTACCTGTACCAGCAGCACATTTATCGTTCATAACGAAATTTTTAACTCCGCCATTTTCGTCTAGTGCTATAATTTTACTATCTTGACCCCCTATATCAATTACTACAGATGGGATATTTCCATCTGTTGATGTAAGTCTTGTGCCATATGCATGAGCTGTAATTTCAGAAATTGTATCATCTACCACAGAGATAGAACGTCTACTATAGCCTGTAGCAGTCATATATGCAATATCTGATTGAGAAATTCCTGCTTCCTTGGTAATTTCTTTTAACATTTTTTCAACTGTTGCATCATTGTCAATACCTGTAGGCAAAACTTTTGTTATTACAACTTCATTATTCTTAATTAACGCAGCTTTAATATAAGTAGAGCCCCCGTCAATCCCTAAATAATATTTATCCATTATTTTTCCTCCTAAATTCAATCATCTCTATAAATGCTTCAAATCTAATCTTTACTTGTTCTATATCTTCTTGGCTAAAGTCAGTTTCAACACGAAGTAAAGGTATATCCATTTTTTTTGCAAATTCTTCAACAGCTGCCAGCTCAAAATCATAGGGAATACAACCTCTTAATACATGGTATATAATTCCTTCTGCTTTTGATAGCTCCATTTTATTTTGCAAACTGTATAGCCTATCTTCAATATTATCAAATACTGGGCAAGTGCACGCTGAAATATATCGAGCTGTCAAAGCACGAATCATACTATTTAAACTGTAGTCATTTGGTATAACAGGGTCATATAATAACCTTCCTGATAGACAAGATTCATCACCAACAATTTGAGCCCCAAGGTCTTCAAGAAGTAATGGTAACTTAAAGTTTGGAAAGCTTATTGGAGAACCTGCAATAAATACTCTTGGTTTTGTTCTCTTTGGTTCTTTTGCTAAGATTTCTTTTTCTTCAATTTCTTGAATCAATTTTGATGTTGCACTCTCCCATTCATGCGGATTTGCGTAACAAAAACTGTTAATAGCATACATTACTTGAGAACCTTTAATTTGAGGATTTTTAGAATACAATTTTTCTTGTAACAAATACGCTTGTCGTTGTGCTCCATTTATATCAAGGCAAGCTTGTTTTAACCTTTTCTTTGAAATCTTTACATTAGTTTGTTTTTCAAGAGTTTTAACTAATCCACGGATTGTTAGAACCGTGTCTTCAAAGGCTGCATTACTTTTTGACATATTAATGGGTACTGGAATAATTGGCAAATGTTTTGCTAGTACTTCTGTACTTTTTCGTTTTGCCTCACAGGTCATTGGCATAATTGCAAGCTCACATTGGTTATACATTGGTAAAATTTTCATTGAATGAAATCCAGCAGTTGCTTTTACTACAGGACATGCGTCTCGGGGTATTATTTCTTCTCCTATAAGAGCAGGGATTTGATGTCCAGCACATAACCTTAACGGTATATACCCTAATGCGTAAATAATTTCATCGGGTATCATAATGCAATATGTACCTATATATTTTTTATCTGTAGCTTCAAAATTGCAAAAAGCGTTTTTGTAAGTTGTATCATAATAAGATAAATCAGTAGTATTATCCATATTAGATATAGTAGTTCCAACCACTCGTTGTATATTCCTAGTATATCTTTCTCTTAATTTTTGTTGCATGAATTACCTCGCTGTTCTGTTGGCCTAACGGATTTTAAAAGTTTAAATTTAAATAGTTCAAAGCGTAGAGCATCATTTTCTGGGCAAACTTCTATACATTTCATACAATATAAACATTCTGGGTGTGTAATGTCTTCGTTTTCACGGTCTTCATAAATTTCTTGTATATCCATTGGACAAACTTCTATACAAGCTCTACAGTGAGTGCAAGCACTACCTTTTTTCTTTAAACGGCTTCCACTAATGCGATTTGCCATTCCCATAAGTGCTCCTAGTGGGCAAACCCTGCAAAAAGCTCTATCACTAATTACGATAAATACCAATAATACAACTGCCCAAAAATATGATGTATCTGAAGTTTTAATAGTATATCCTGTTACTGGAACAGTAAAGTATTGGATAGGGCAAACTTTACAAAAATCGTAAAACAAAATATAAAATACGGTAAACCACTTAAAAATAGTTATGAAAGGTTTTGCTTGTTGCGGTATTGCTACCTGAGTTATATTTAACTTTTGTCTTATTAGTGTGACTACATCCTGAAAAAATCCAAAAGGGCAAATATAACCACACCACAGTCTGCCTAACATAATTATTGAAATAATACAAACTATCACACCAATTATAAAGGTTTCAGATATATACTTATTAAAATCAAGAATTGCAATACATAGTCCTCTTGTGACACCGCCACCTACATATTCACAATTAAAAACAGGTAAAACAACAGAAGTTTGACCACCTATAAAATATCCTCCAAAAGAAAAGAATATAAAAAATATGGCTAAGATTGCAAGTCTTACTATTGTAATCCTGTAATTTCTAATAGTTTTTTTTTGATTTGAATTTTCTGTTTTCATTATCGTTTCCTTTCAAGATAAGATGTTATTATTCCTTCTCATCTTTTTCATAGTTTAATACAGCTAGTGGCACTGTTTTTTTAGATAAATAAATTTTCTGTACAATATAAATACCAATAATAATAATAAAACTTGGGAATAAAGGTTTTGCAAATTGCTCAATTGCTCCTGGTGGATTAAGAGCAGGTTTTCTACTCTTTATATTAGGGGTAAAATTTAGCCAATTACTTTCCGAAACGTTTTCAGTCGTTGCTTGTGGATTAGAATTAACTTGACTAGCTTCTGTAACTACCACTTCCTTATGAAAAAAATTTAAAGCTAGAATATTTTCATATGATTTATAACCTTTTTCACCAACAAAAAATACAGCAACAATAAAAATTATAGTAAATCTAACTGATTTTTTACTCCATAAATTTAATAACTGATTTTTTAATTGCACTATTGCGTTAACTAAATTTAACATTTTATCGCTCCTATCCCACTTTTAATTTAGGTTTTTTTGATAAATTACCACTAAGCATTTCATAAAATGCTTCTACCCTAATTCTAATTTGTTCTTTGTCTGTATCTGTATAGTCAGTTTCTATGCACAAAAAAGGAATATCTGCTTTAAGTGCAAATTCCTCCATTCTTTCAGCTGTATAAGAATCTGTGGTTTGCCCTTTTAATAAATAAAAAATTATGCCTTGTGTATCTTCCAGAAAATTAAACTGTCCTGTTAAATTAATATTTTTTGTAGTAAATAAGTGATTATAGTAAGCTGCAAAACAATTTTTAATTAAGCTGAATGCATTTGTATTTAATTTAACTTTACTAAAATCAACTAATCCTACACAAGTATCTTTATAGTGAGTAATTCCAACTTCAAATAAAATTTCGTGAAACTTACTATTGGGAATATGTATTTCTGAACCTGCCAATCTAAGAGAGAATTTATCAGACCTGTTATTACTAGCTTCTGTTTTTAAAGATAAATACTTTTCCATTTCAATTAGCCAAAAGTCTTTATCTTCATCCATGTGAAGTGTCTGCAAAAAAAAGCTTTGTAAAAAAATGGGCAAAGCCTGCCACTTACTAGAGGCCATTAATGCATAAGCATCCTGATAACCTTTAATTTCAGTTTTTAGTGCTTCAATATTAAACACCGTATTTGTAAGTTTACTAATAGAATTTAGCAATTGTAATTGTTTTGATATAAATTTAAACGGCATTTTTTCAAACATATATGATGGTGGCTCAACTTGAATAATATTCAAATTTAAATCTTTCAAATAAAACATTGCTTTTTTAAAACTATCATTACTAGCCGAAATTATAATAGCTTCTAGTTCTTCTACTAGATTTAATTCAGGGTCTAATAACAATCCAACTGCAGCTTTTGCAATAGGGTCACTAATTTGTGGAAAAATATGACTAGCATTTTCTCCCATTCTGTAACTTCCACCTTTCAAAAATACTGGTGTTAATCCATAGCTACGTACATACAAACCATAAAATTCATCTCCAATAATTCCTACTTTCATTGGTGTTTTCTCAGAATTTTCTTTTTTTATATCTCTTAATATATTAAGAAAATAATTTGGAACATCATCATATTTTTGTATAACACCTATATACTTTTCTATCTCTTCTAAATATTGCATACTTTCCTCCTTCTATATTTTATTCTTTGTTAACAAAATAATTTTGAAAATTAATTTTATTTACGTAAAATTATTATATCGCAAAAAATATTATTTGTATATTGACATTTTTATCAATTATTATAATTTTGATTTTGAAGATTATATTTAAATGTTACAAATAGAAATTGTGATAACGGATTAATGAAATAATCAACTAATAGGGTAATTTAAATACAAGCTGTAAGCGTATTATTTATATTTCCGTGTAGGTCTGTCTGCGTATAAAATATTTTCTCTTTGTAATTAATAAAAATATGGGTACAATTTCCACAGGCAACAATTAACTCAGGAAATCTTAGTTCTTTTAAAATTTATAACTTCAAATGCTCAATCTAGCATCTTTCTTTCTGCCCAATATATTAGTACACAAAAAAATAGAGGAGAACCATGTTCGCCTCTATTCCTGTATTAATTATGCATTAAATTTATAGTTTGAGTTTGTTTAATTTCTCCATTTACAATCATTTCAACTTTTAGTTCTAATTTACCTGCAAGTTCATCTTGAGCAAGGTTAATAGTATAAGGTGATTGAGTAACTTCTGATAAAAGCATATCATCTAACCAATATTTCACTGAGATTTCATTTACGTTGTTAGCATATGGGTAATATGCACTTACACTAAGTTCAATATCTGAGCCTAGTTCAATTCCTCCATTTGTAATATTTTTATATCCAATTGGAGCAGTTTGGCCGTATTCTTTGATGAATAGTTCATCACTCACTAAAGCATTATAAGTTTCTAACAATATATCATTATCATATAGAGCAAAGCTATTTTCCCAAGGTAAACTATTGTTAAAATAATTTATTGCTTTAATCTGAGGATATTTATAAAACATCTCAGTCTGAACCTCCCACTTCTAAAGTAGTATGGTTATTTAAAGTCTTTTAACTTTATTAAGAAGTTATTATATCCATAGGCGTGTTCAGTTCGCCTGTATAGGACTCTTAAGTCCACAACTCCACTTTTTCTTATACATAAGCATTTACATGTTTTTATTAAGAAAAAATATTAAGTTAAATATCTAAAAAAAAACCCACACCCTTTAAAGGTAATTGGAGGTTGTCGTTCAATTAGAAACGCTACTTTCTAACCAGTTCTCTTATGAACTTCTTTATATTTCTATAAAGCACAGACTATATCTTCTCCCTCAGCTTTATCTG
>MDSO01000106.1_pt1 | contig 13332 bp, 8 predicted proteins | sample 1005691 | NCBI WGS metagenome assembly MDSO01 (sample SAMN05526595, study PRJNA338239) | gut metagenome | isolation source: stomach gut content | host: Acanthurus sohal | place: Saudi Arabia: Red Sea | collected 2011-04 | reverse complement strand
CAGCCTACGATCAATTAGCTGTCGTTTATAAAATGATTGATAACGGATCACTTTTAATTCCGGGTAAAGACGATTTAGCTTCTCTTTCAGGGTTTGCCTTGGCCTGGAAATCAGAAACCGATCCAGAATTTCAACAACGTAGTACCAATATTAATTATATAGCAGACTTTAAAGCAACTGGTGAACACGATCCATCCGTTTTCGATAGATTAGATCAATATTGGGGCGGGGCCAAAGTTGAAGAATACGACTTTTCTAGTTATGCCAACGCTATCACTCATAGAAGATTAAACTTTTTGCCAGAAAATCCTTACGGAATGATCGCCCATATTTCAGAAAATGTAAATATTGAATCATCTAGATTTTCTGACAGAGTTATCACCGACGGAAAATATTTTTATGACGAATCCGGAAATCAATATAACGCTGTCGAGTACAAAGATACTGTTCTTGCTAAAATACAGGAACAAGCTAAAAAATTACCTATACTGGTCGAAAATGCTAACTGGACTGTTGTAGAAATAGACGATACCCATTACAGAATTACCTTAATAGATAGCGATTACTTAAGCCCACGTAAAAGTGTAGCAACTGTAATTTTACAAAACGTGGAAGGATTAACAGCAACCAATATCTTGACGGGTGAGTCTTATCCTATTCTGGATAGTAAATTCGAAGTCACTGTACCAGCCGGAATCTTTTCGATTGTAGATGTAGAAATAAAAAAATAAGACGCTAATTTATTGATATTGAATTACAATAAAATCTTAGATATCTTGAAAGAAGATAATTTATTTATGAAAAAATTCGGAAAATTATTGACAACATTACTTGCTTTCACCATGCTAAGTGGAGCTACATATGCTACAAGCTTAACCGTGGACAAAGCCCGAGAATCTGTTATAGAATTAGCAGAAATTGCACCATGGAGAAACAGCGAATTAAACGAAAAAGTGGTAGAAATTGAAACTGGGCACAATATTTATTATGCCATGCCTCTAACTCTTAGCAATGGTGAACGTGGCGTTGTCGGCGGAGCATATGACGGCCACATAGTAGCCTATACTAATGAAGGAGAATTGATGTGGACGGCTCGGCCATCTATATTTTTTCCATCCGAAGTAATAACAGCAGATTTAAACAGCGACGGATTAGATGAAACTATAGTAACCTATTTTGATGGAAGTCTTCATGTTTTAGATGAAAATGGTCAAGAATTTTGGAAATATCAAGCACAAGGAGCACTATACGCTACCGAAGTAATCGAGGAAGAAGGCAAAGCTTACGTAATGGCCGGAGGAATCGATCATTATCTATATAAATTTGACGGAGCCACAGGTGTTTTAGCAGATTCATTATACATCGACAATAGTGTTGTATTAGATCCAAAAGAAGGCGAAGGCTATGCTATATCACCACCAGATTATAAAGACGAAATGGTAGATATGTTAGAGGAGTCAGTAGCCAAGTTACCGGTTGTTGTAAGTAGCGAAGAAAACGACGTAGCTTGGGTTGTCACTAAAGTTGACGATTCCCATGTTAGGGTAAGTTTATTCGATGGCGGATATATTGTTCCTAAAGAAAGAACGGCAACAGTAACCGTACAAAATTTTGAAGCAGTCAGTTCGACAAACATATTAACGGGCGAAACTTATGAAGGAGAATCTTTTGAAGTGACTGTACCTGCCGGAACATTTGCTTTTATAGATATTGAATTACGATAGAATGTAGAAATATATCAGTAGCAGCCAAATTAATTTTTATAGTCAATCTGTAGACTTCAGCGAAGTAGAACAATATCTAAATTGTTGGCCAAGGGAGCTGTCGTATTAACAATTCCAAATATTAAGCTCTAGATGATAGAAAGACGATGAAAACTTGCAAAATTCACAATTTACTTGAAAGTAATAAAATCTTGTATATACGCTTTCTCCCTCCGTCACTTCGTGACACCTCCCTCCCGGAGGGAGGCACCGCTTCCTTGTAATTTTGTTTTCTATGGAAGTTGTCTCAGAGATCTATCGTTAGACGACGGAAAAAGAGTATAAACTTTCAATTTTTAAAATAAAAGAATTTGTGCACTTGAACTTAGCCTTTCTCTTGAGGAAGGTGGTAGCGAAGCTGACGGATGGAGTAAAAGAGCGAAGCGACGCACTTGATCTTTGCACTTGAACTTAGCCTCCATTTGGGAGGGTTAATGCGACAGTCCCTGTCAGCGAAGCTGACTGAAAGGTTGAGGTCGATGAACTGAGGGAAAGTTACAAGGGGGCTATCACAAATAAATATGAAATGAAAAAACGAGCTAACCTTTTTCGGGTGCTCGTTTTCTGATTTTTGGGGTTGTTAGTGCGACAGCCCTGTTACGTAGCGACTGAGAGATCAAGAGGCCGTAGCCATTTTGTTATGAGTATCTTCCTTATATAGGATAGGATCCTAAGTCAATTTACGTAGTGGGTCTAATCGTAGCACCTCTATTTCACAGTCTCATCGTATTTTTGTTGATATAATTCTAAATATCTCGGAAGGCCTATTTTATTCATTTCAGTAACATAGGAATCCCAATTTTCATCTATATCCAGTTTTCCGGTTACAAATTCAGCAAAAGTTTGGTCAAAATAAGTATTTAAAACTTGCTCAATATCGATTAATTCTCTAGACTCATCTATAGCGAATCCTAAAGGAGGAATTAATAGGGACGGATCTGGTTGGTAAGGTACATATTTATTTTTGGTTTCATTATACAATACCGCTTCTATATCGCCACCTGGCTTAGCCGCAAACCAAAGTTCTTGATCATCAGGACGGAACCAAGGACCGAGTTGATTCCAATATCTAGTTCCCATTTCTGAACTATTTGAAAGTCTTATATATTTGGCTGGTTCACCTAAGACATTTACAGCGCCAGGTTCAGCGTCAGCATAATCTATACCGTATTCTCCTTGAAGATTATGCTGGAATAAATCTTGTTCTTGACCAAGGAACATTAAATCCCATGCTCTGATTACAGCTTCTGGGCTTTCGCACTCACTAGAAATAGCAAATGTCATATTTCCGTAGTCTGGCGATAATATTGCATTTCTAACTCCGTCCGGACCTTCCAAAGGAGGCACAGCAGTATATTCTAGCCACCTGTCAGAATCGCCAATTGTTAAAAACGATGCTATCGATCCTCCGGTGGAACTTCCCAATATTGTGTCGCCTGGATTATTTCCAACTTGCTGTAGTTGTTGAGAACTTTGTGTGAAATATAACTCATCAATTAAACCTTCTTCATACAAACTATTTAAATATTTTACGCCATCTTTAAACTCGTCAGTAGTTCTAGAATATACAAGCTGGCCATTGTCTGAATACATGAATTTGGATTGACTACTATAGTAGGTAAAACTATTTAATAAGAAGTTATGTGCTGCAGCATTCCAACCGGTTAAAGAGCCACTTAAAGGAATCTCATCATTCGGATCGCCGTTTCCATTTGCGTCTTTTGTTTTAAACGCTCGTAGCACTTCGGTAAACTCTTCTGTGGTTTGTGGCATATCTAGGCCAAGATTATCTAGCCAATCTTCATTGATCCACAATTTATATGAAGAAGACATATGCATGGCTATACCAACGCTTGGAAGAGAATAAATATTTCCGTCTAGCAAGGTAATGTTATCCTTTACTAAAGGTTTTGCATCAAGTACTTTTTGGATATTTGGCCCATATTCTGCGATAAGATCATTTAAGGGCAAGATTATACCTTGCTCTGCGTACAAAAGTTGTTCGGATGCTGACCAAAAGTGATCCAATATAACGTCTGGATAAGAGCTACTAGTCATTAATGTATTCAGTTTTGTTTGGCGATCCGCAGATGGTACTTCTTGATACTCGAATGTAATTCCAGTTTCCTCAGCAAAACGAGCGGATAAACTATTTTCATCCGGATGATATGTAGGTACACCGCCTCGAAGTGGCGCAAAAACCGAAATTGTTAGTTCAGAACCTTCTTGAACAATCGGATAAGTGCCATTCGGCGTTAATGATACATCACTTTTGCTATCCTCTGATCCGCCACATGCGGTCAAAGCCATGGCACAAAATGCTAATGCTATCAATTTTTTATTCATATTTGGTTCCTCCAATTTTAATATACCCATCTTTGAGAGGACGGGCAAAGTGCGATAAATTTACTTTTGGTGCTAACATAATTCTAAATATTTCGGAAGTCCGATATTATCTAATTCGGCTAGATAAGAATCCCAGTGTTCATCTATATCCAGTTTACCGGTTACGAACTCAGCAAAAGTTTGGTCAAAATAAGTATTTAAGACTTGCTCGATATCTATCAATTCTTTAGACTCTTCTACATCGAAACCCAAAGGCGGTACTAACAAGGCCGGATCTGGCCGATAAGGTACGTACAGATCAGATATTCGTATCCAGCTTCACTTCGTTGCATCCATTCGGGTGAAGTTGTGCACTTAAGCCTTTCGTCCCCGGAAGGTGGACGCGAAGCGGACGGATAGAGTAAAAGAGCGAAGCGACACTGCGAAGTTGACTAAGGGATTGAGTCAATGATTATTTTACAGTTTCATCATATTGCTGTTGATATAATTCTAAATATTTCGGAAGTCCGATATTATCCAATTCGGCTAGATAAGAATCCCAGTGTTCATCTATATCCAGTTTACCGGTTACGAACTCAGCAAAAGTTTGGTCAAAATAAGTATTTAAGACTTGCTCGATATCTATCAATTCTCTCGACTCTTCTACATCGAAACCTAAAGGCGGTACTAACAAGGCCGGATCTGGCCGATAAGGTACGTACAGATCAGATATCCGTATCCATTTTGTTATGCATAGCTTCATTATATAGGATAGAGTTTTAAGTCAATTTATGCAGTAACTCTGTGGCAAAGCTGATTCAGAAGTGGATCTAATAATTATTTCATGGTTTCATCATATTGCTGCTGATATAATTCTAAATATTTCGGAAGTCCGATATTATCTAACTCGGCTAAATAAGCATCCCAATTTTCATCTATATCTAGTTTTCCGGTTACGAACTCAGCAAAAGTTTGGTCAAAATAAGTATTTAAAACTTGCTCGATATCAATTAATTCTCTAGACTCTTCTACATCGAAACCTAAAGGCGGTACTAACAAGGACGGATCTGGCTGATAAGGTACATATTTATCGTTAGTTTCGTTATACAATACTACTTCGATGTCACCCCCCGGCTTAGTTTTAAATCTAAGTTCTTGATCTGGTGGACGGTACCATGGCCCTAATTGATTCCAGTATCTGCCATCCATTTCTTGGTTACTAGAAAGTCTAATGTATTTTGCTGGCTCGCCTAAAATATTTGTATCCCCAGGTTCAGCATCGATATAATCTATGCCGTATTCTCCTTGAAGACTTTGTTGGAATAAATCTTTGTCTTCATCTAAAAACATTAAATCCCATGCTCGGATTACAGCCTCTGGACTTTCGCATGTACTCGCAATGGAAAGTGCTGGACTTCCATAATCCGGATATAAGATAGCATATCGAACGCCGTCTGGGCCTTCTAATGGAGGTACCGCAGCGTATTCTAGCCATTTATCTGAATTACCCAGAGTTAAAAATGCTGCTATAGAGCCACCAGTTGAACTTCCTAGGATAGCATCCCCTGGATTATTCCCAAGTTGTTGTAACTGCTGAGTGTTTTGAGTAAAATATAATTTGTCAATTAATCCTTCTTCATACAAACTATTTAAATATTTTACGCCGTCCTTAAACTCATCAGTAGTTCGAGAATATATAAGTTGGCCATCTTCTACGTACATATATTTAGATTGGTCACTATAATATGTGAAACTATTTAACAAAAAGTTATGCGCTGATGTATTCCAACCGTTTGGCGAGCCAGTTAAAGGCACTTCATCATTCGGATCACCATTTTTATTAGCATCTTCGTTTTTGAATGCTCTTAAGACTGCTCTAAATTCTTCTGTGGTTTGTGGCATATCTAGGCCAAGATTATCCAACCAATCTTCGTTAATCCACAATTTATAAGAAGAAGACATATGTCTGGCGGTACCAACAGTTGGAAGAGAGTAAATTTTGCCGTCTAGCATAGTAAGGTTTTGTTTTACTAACGGATGATCATCTAGAACTTTTTGAATATGAGGGCCATATTCTGCAATAAGGTCATCTAAAGGCAAAATTATTCCTTGCTCTGCGTATAGCAACTGCTCGGATGGTGACCAAAAATGGTCCAATATAACATCTGGATAAGAACTACTCGTCATCAATGTATTTAGTTTTGTTTGCCGGTCAGCGGATGGCACTTCTTGATACTCGAATGTAATCCCTGTTTCCTCAGCAAAACGAGCCGATAAAGTATTTGAATCTGGATGATATGTAGATACGCCACCTCTTAGTTGCGCAAAAACCGTAAGTGTTAATTCAGAGCCTTCTTGAACTATAGGATAAGTTCCGTTCGGCGTTAATGATATATCGCTTTTGCCACTATCCGATTCGCCACAAGCTGTCAAAGCCATTGTACAGAAAGCCAATGCTATTAATTTTTTATTCATAATATCTCCTCCGATTCTAAAAAATTAAGTATATTTAATCTCCGAATAATAATCTAAGAGCAATACTTTAAAAAATTATACAATAATTATACAATCAGACATATTTGATGTCAATAAAATTTTATAATTTTTCGTATATATTTAAAAGATTCTTGTACTAAAAATCAAATAAAAGAATCGTTTTAATGTGCTAAGTATAACAATGTTATGATATATAGCTTATGTCAATAAACTTTTACGCATTGTATTAAGTGTTAGCATACAATTGAAAATATTTTTACAGTAAAGATCAAATAAATGGATTGCCTTAATTTGCTAAGTATAATAATAAATTAGGGATTAGAGGAGGAATAAATATGTCAGATAAATATTCTTTAAAAAAAGACAGATATGATGACGACGATGATGATTACGAAGATGTATCCAGAATTATTGTTTTGATAATTGCTGGTGTAGCAGCTATTGTGTTTTTATGGAGTAATGTCGAAGACATACTCGATAGACCAAGTGTTTCTGATTATCATGAAGTGGGCGTTATTGAATTAAAACCTTTCGATTATCATACAAGACAATTTAGTCGGGTTAAACGCTATTATGTAGATTATATTAGTCCTGATACAGAATATGATTTTTCATCTCGGGTGAGTGGGCGTAGCGAAGCTAAAGAATTAATTAGAGAGCAGGTTATGCGCGAAAAAAAAGTATTTGAAACAGATAGTGGCCGGTATGTAGTTCTTGGTAAAAATTCAAGTCTAAAAAGTTTTTTAGCAGATGAAAATAAAGATAATATTCTCATGATAGTATTATGTTCACTTGGGGCTATATTAATGTTTGGCGTTGCTATTTATTATACTATTCGATATCTTAAAGACGAGGGATACATTAAAAAACGGTAAAAAAAAGTGACAAATTAAAACACAAAATAGCCTTCTCTATTAAAATATAAGGAGGCTATTTTTTTGTTTTACCTTGTATAAAATATCCATTTTTAGGTAATACTGACATATAGTGTATATATTAAATTGGAATTACAAAAATTAATTTATTTTTATTTTTTATAAAATAGACTTATCAAAAAGTTACTGTTATGATATAATCAAGCTAGGGGGTGTAACATGAAAAAATTAGTAGATATAAAATATTTTCAAATTTCTTTGTACACGATATTAGTTGTTGCATGCTCGATTCTAATATATCGAGTATCATCTAGTACAGATAACTTTATACCACAAATTTGGCTTAAAGTGAATGAACTAAAAGGAATATTCTCGTCTGTAGCCGTTGGATTTATAATAGCATATTTAATGAATCCATCGATGAATTTTTTTGAAAGACATTTATGTAAAATTTTTAAGCCCAAAACTCCTAAACGGAGTAAAAAAATTAGGCGGATTTCAATTGCACTGGTATATTTAATACTCTTTGGTGCTATTTATTTGTTTATTATATTTCTCGGACCTCAATTAGCCGAAAATATCAAAGTCGTAATTTTAAACATACAAGCAAATATTGCCACGATCACAACATTTTTAAATAATACCGAAACTTATATATATGAAAATTTAACTATTTTTCCGGCTGATGCAGTAGAAAAAGCATTCAATTCGATTAACATAAATACAATAATCGATGTAGCCTTAAGTTGGATAAACACAATAAGTGTGACGTTAATAGCCAGTGCTTTCAATCTTACATCGTTATTTTTAGATGCTGTAATTTCGTTTATGGTTGCAATGTACATTTTGACTCAAAAAGAAACATTTGCCAACGGAAGTAAACGTTTTGTGTACGCATTATTTAGCAGAGAAAAAGCAAAGAAAATTCTAGATATAACCAATGAAGCACATTTCATGATGATAAGATTTTTCGTTGGAAAATCTCTTGATTCATTAATCATAGGCCTTATATGTTTTGTTGGATTAACACTGATGCAAAATCCATATGCTTTATTGTTATCATTAATAGTAGGTATATTCAACATGATACCGTATTTTGGGCCATTTATCGGAGCTATTCCGTCTGTACTTATAACATTGTTTGTTGGTTGGATACCAGCGTTAATGGTTGCGGTATTTATATTAATTTTACAACAATTCGACGGATTATATTTAGGACCAAAAATTCTTGGTGATTCACTAGGTATCACGCCGTTTTGGATTATTTCTAGCGTAACTATTGGAGGAAAAATAGCTGGTGCACTCGGAATGTTTATTGCATGTCCGATTATAGCCATGATTATTCTTATCTGTAATAGATGGATAGAAAGACGATTAAATATTCATGATGTATATTTACCGAAATTAGAAGCAAGTGAAATTATAATGAATCCTTCACCACCATATAATAGTGTAGAACTGAAAAAATAGTGCTATAATTTTCTGCGTACAGTTGTTTTAAAAAACTGTCGCAGATTTTTTTATAACTTTATTTTTATGCTCAAATAATTGTCACGAAGTGACGGAGGGAGTTAGAGGGTGGCACCGCTTTCCTCCTCGGCGATGAGGATTTAGATGGAGAAATCGTACCCCCAAATTTTGCTCTCGTTATCCCGCAATGTGGCTCGTCGCACTTTTTAGTAAAAAATACATACATGCGTTTGTCCTAATAACTTTATTTCTCGTATTCAAACATATTGTAGTGACATTGCTCCATTCCTAAGCTTATATAAGTTTTATGAGCTACCGTATTTTCGATTTCAGCATAAAGTCTAATTCCGCAAGAGTCTTCTCTTGAATCACAAATGGATTGAACTTGTTTGTATAATGCAGAAAAAATACCTTGTCTTCTATATTCTGGATCTACATAGACGCTTTGTATCCAATAAAATAATCCACAACGCCAATCACTCCATTCAAAAGTATACATCAGTTGACCGACAACTCGGCCCTGTACTTCTGCAACATAATAGATTCCGTATTCTGGATGGTCTATTAAATATTCGACTCCTTTAGTTAAAATTTCCTTATCTAATATTTTTCCTTCTGTTTCTTTAGCCATGGCTAAGTTAAACTGCATTATAGTCATAGAATCGGATTTTAAGGCTTTTCTAATAATCATTTCTCGCACGTCCTTTTTAGGCTTAATTAGTTATACGTCAGTATTAAATATAGTTTATCAAAAAATTACCACAAGTTAAAGGACTTGCGAAAAAATCTAGGTTATGATATATTTAGGGATAAAATAATGAATATTGAAAGGAAATACAATGACACGACAAGAAAAAATACGAAATTTTTGTATTATTGCACATATAGATCATGGAAAAAGTACGCTGGCGGACAGAATCATACAGATGACAGGAACGTTAACCGAACGAGAGATGCAAGCACAAGTATTGGACAACATGGATTTAGAAAGAGAACGAGGCATAACGATAAAGTCACAAGCCGTTAGGTTAATATACAAAGCCAAGGATGGGATAGAATACGTTTTTAATCTAATAGATACTCCAGGGCATGTAGACTTCAACTATGAAGTATCAAGGAGTTTAGCAGCATGCGAAGGGGCCATCTTAGTTGTGGATGCAGCTCAGGGAATAGAAGCCCAAACGCTAGCGAATGTATATTTAGCCTTAGAGGCGGACTTAGAAATCATGCCCGTAATAAATAAGATAGATTTACCTAGTGCAGATCCGGAATCCGCTAAACATCAGATAGAAGATATAATAGGATTAGAGGCTACAGACGCACCGCTAATTTCAGCTAAAAGTGGAATCAATATAGAAGACGTGTTAGAACAAATAGTAAAAGTAATTCCGTGTCCACATGGCGATGCTACCGCACCGCTTCAGGCCTTGATATTTGATTCACTATTTGATCCGTATAAAGGAGTAATAGTTTTCTGCCGAGTTAAAGAAGGCCAGATCATAAAGGGGCAGAAAATTAAAATGATGGCCACTAAAGCTGAATTCGAAGTGGTCGAAGTCGGATATTTTGGTGCCGGCGTGTTTCGGCCAACAACCTCTTTACAGGCCGGAGAAGTTGGTTATGTGACGGCTAGCATAAAAAATGTTAAAGATACGAGTGTCGGCGATACTATTACCGACGCTATAAATTCAGCTGAAACGCCATTACCAGGATACAAAAAGGTAAATCCAATGGTCTACTGTGGTTTATATCCAGCGGATGGCGCTAAATATGGAGACTTAAGAGACAGTTTAGAAAAACTGCAGCTAAACGATGCGGCCTTAAGTTTTGAGCCAGAAACATCGGTAGCTTTAGGATTTGGATTTAGATGCGGATTTTTAGGTTTGTTGCACATGGAAATCATTCAAGAAAGATTAGAAAGAGAATATAATTTAGACCTGGTAACAACAGCTCCGAACGTAATCTATAAAGTGCATAAAACCAACGGAGAAGTTCTAGAACTATCTAATCCGGCCAACTTACCAGATCCATCAAATATAAAATACATGGAAGAACCCATGGTCATTGCTAAAATAATGGTTCCGTCTATTTATGTAGGGGCCGTAATGGATTTAGCACAAGAAAGACGTGGGGTCTATCTAGAAATGGAATATATAGAAGAAACTCGTACTATGTTATCTTATGAATTGCCGTTAAATGAAATAATTTATGACTTTTTTGATGCTCTAAAATCCAGAACAAAAGGGTACGCATCATTCGATTATGAATTAAACGAGTATAAAGAATCCAAGCTAGTAAAATTAGATATTCTTGTTAATCGAGAAATGGTTGATGCTTTATCCTTAATAGTGCATGAAAGCAGTAGTGTAGCCAAAGGCCGTAAGATAGTAGAAAAACTACGAAAGGAAATTCCAAGACATCTATTTGAGATACCAATTCAAGCAGCAATAGGCACCAAAGTCATAGCACGAGAGACTATATCGGCCATGAGAAAAGACGTATTAGCAAAATGTTATGGCGGAGATATAAGCCGTAAGCGCAAATTGTTAGAGAAGCAAAAAGAAGGAAAAAAACGTATGCGCCAAGTTGGAAATGTAGAAGTGCCTCAAGCAGCATTTATGAGCGTACTAAAATTAGATGAATAAGGAAAGGGAGAGCTAATCTACTCCCCTTTTTTTATATTTTAAGCGATGCTTCCCTCCCGGAGGGGGGTCCCGCTACCCTGCAATTTTATGGAATGCTCTACACACTTTCAATCTTAAGTTCCCGCCTATGCCCGGAGGGGGCCCGCTACCCCCGCAATTCCCAGAGGGAGGCAAAGCGTGCGTAAAATTTATTTAATGCTTAAAATGTCTCATGGACGTAAAGACCATTGATATACCATGTTTATCACACATATCGATGCTATCCTGATCCCTAACTGATCCACCGGGTTGAATTATCGCCGTAACGCCAGACTTGATAGCTTCGAAAGCACAATCGTCAAAAGGAAAAAATGCATCCGACGCTAACACGGCCCCAAAGGCTCCGCCGACAAATTCTTTAGCATGTTCTATCGCTTGCTTTGTGGCCCAAATTCGATTAACTTGACCGCCACCGATCCCAATACTCATTTTGTCCTTAGCTAAGGTGATAGCATTGGATTTCACATGCTTAACTATTTTCCATGCAAACCGTAAGTCTTCTATCTGATCTATTGTTGGTGGAATTTTCGTAACAACTTTAAACTCAACATCACTGTTAAATAATCGATCATTTGTTTCTTGGATAATTAGGCCTCCATCTACTTTTTTCATATCCAAAGTATTTTTGTTAACATACTGAATTTCAGGGAGTTCTAGTACGCGTAAATTTTTCTTCTTTTTAAGAATCTTTTGGGCACCAATAGTGTATGATGGAGCAATCACTATTTCTAAAAATATTTCATTCATTTTCAGAGCCGTTTCCTCGTCGACTTCACAATTACATACTACGATGCCTCCAAAAATAGAAATAGGATCCGCCTTGTAAGCTTTAGTATAAGCTTCATAGATACTGTTGGCGCTGGCTACACCACAAGGGGTAGCGTGCTTTACGGCGACAACTGTTTTTTCAGTAAATTCTCGCAACAGGGCCAAGGCTCCGTTCGCATCGTTTATATTATTATAGGATAATTCTTTGCCATTAATTTGCTTAGCTTCGGCCAACGTCCCTTTGGTATATCCGACTTCCTTGTAGAAAGCAGCATTTTGATGAGGGTTCTCACCATATCGCATATCCTGAATTTTCTCAAACGTTAACGTAAGCTTTTCTGGAAATGTTTCTGGAAAGGTAATTTGTTCTATCAATACTTCTTTGGATTGTAATTGGGACTCTAGTTGAGTCTGTAGTTGATCACCTAAATATCTAGCAATCATGGCATCGTAATTAGAAGTGTGTAGAAATACTTTATATGCGAGATAAGATTTAGTTTGGCTAGTGACTTCGTTATTTGCTTTGAGTTCTGCAATAATCTTATCGTAATCCAAAGGATCGACGACGACAGTAACGTCCTTTGAGTTTTTTGCAGCGGAGCGGAGCATAGTTGGCCCACCGATGTCGATGTTCTCGATAGCGTCCTCCAAAGTTACATTTGGTTTGAGAATAGTTTCTTTAAAAGGATATAAGTTTACTACAACGAAATCGATATTGTCAATTTGCAATTCTTTAATCTCTTGCTGGTGCTTTGGATTATCCCTAATGTTTAAGATACCAGCATGAATGACAGGGTGTAAAGTTTTAACTCGGCCGTCCAAGCATTCGTTGAATCCAGTAATTTCACAAACTTCTGTCACGGCTATATTGGCTTCTTGTAAAACCTTATAGGTCCCTCCTGTAGAAATAATCTCAATATTTATATTAGTTAATTCTCTTGCAAATTCGAT
>MDSO01000105.1_pt1 | contig 13419 bp, 9 predicted proteins | sample 1005691 | NCBI WGS metagenome assembly MDSO01 (sample SAMN05526595, study PRJNA338239) | gut metagenome | isolation source: stomach gut content | host: Acanthurus sohal | place: Saudi Arabia: Red Sea | collected 2011-04 | reverse complement strand
TTATACCACATTATGAAAGGTTGGTGCCTTATGTCCAATATAAAAATATTTGTAGCTCATGACGCAGAAAAAACTATTACCGTTGATAATCCGATTTATCAAGATGTGATTACTCAATCCCGGGGGGGGGGGGGGTAGAAAGTTCCTTTCTGAGAGATGATGTTGGCGATAATATTTCGGATAAATATAAAAGATATCAAGAATTAACTGTTCAATACTGGGCATGGAAAAATGTCGATGCCGATTACTACGGCCTATGTACTCAAAATAAATATCTTAGTTTCTCTACTAGCAATATCCGAAATAACCAAAAAACTAACTTCGAATTCCCCGCCCCTTACTTCGATGAACATCCGACTATCGATCCTCCTATTAAATTCGAATACTTAAATAAAGCTAATATCGAAAAAATGAATCTGTTTGAACAGGCTATGAAAGATGAAATTGAACAACATGACATGATCATTACTTCTCATCTGGATTGGGATATTACTGTTATGCAACAGTTTGATGTCCCTTCTGTCTTAGATAATAAGCTTAAAGTTGCGTTGGAGGTGATAGATGAATTTTCGCCCGAGTTTTCTGAGGTAGCTCATGAATACTTGAATGGGTTTGTGTATTATCCGGGGCAATTGTATGTGATGAAGAATGATCTATTTAATGATTACTGTAGCTGGAGTTTTAAAATTTTAGATGAATTAGAAAAGCGTATAGATTTTTCTGATTATTCAATAGAAGGCTTAAAAGTATTATACTATATTAGTGAACGTTTACTTGGTATATATTATACGTACTTAAAAAATCAGAATAAATATAAATTAAAAGAGTTAGATTGGTGCGAAATTGAATATGTCGAAACTCAGGATCCTATTTTACCTGCGTTTATTGATAATAAAGAAGCTATTTTATTTACTTTTGATAACAACTATGTTATACCAGCTGCAGCCACTATCCTATCTTTAATTAACACTTCTAATGATAAAAATCAATATGATATTATATGTTTTAATAAAAATTTAGATCAAACTAATAAAGATTTATTATATCGCCTTGTTAAAGACAAAAATAATATCAGTCTTAGATTTTATGATATTGGTTTTCTAATGAGTAATTATCCTCCTCCTCATTTGCGTGAAAATGGTTTTTGGTCTATTGATATTTATTCAAAATTTTTAATTTTTGAACTTTTGACTTCATATAACAAAGTTTTGTATTTAGATACAGATTTAATTTTAATGAATGATATTTCTTATCTTTTAAATTTAGATTTAACTGGATATTATTTAGCATCTTGTCCAGGACTATTAGCCATAGTTTATTCTTTAAAAATGCCATGGCAGTACAATTACTTGACAAAAAAAATAAATTTAAAAAATAAATTTAATTATATTAATATAGGTGTATCTTTATTTAATGTACAAGAAATTGTTAATAATCAAATAAATTTTGGGGATAATTTACTACAAACTTTATTTAACAAAGCCAAACTAGCATATATTGCTCCAGAGCAAGATATAATAAATGAACTTTTTCATGGAAAAATTTATCCTTTAGATATAAGTTGGAATATATTTTCTTTATTAGGAATTATGAAAAATACTATTACTAAAAAATTATTTCAAGAATATTTACCTGAATATTTGTATAAATCATGTCTAGAAGCTATCCAAAATCCTAAAATTATTCATTATGTTGGTACTAGTAAACCTTGGAATTGTCCAGACTATGCATTAGCAAACTATTGGTGGGATACAATTCGTGGAACAGAAATATATGAATTAGCTATAAATTTTCATCTAAAAAATACTGTTACCAAATATACACAAAAAATAATTCACGATTTTTCAAATACGCTATAAGTTATATATTTTTATTAATTATAAATTTTTAGCGATAGTTTTTAGATATTACCTTCATATTACTATTAAATAATTATCAATTGGCATATTATTTCTAATAATATATCATAATAAATAATATTATACTACTTATGAAAGGTTGTTGTCTTATGTCCAATATAAAAATATTTGTAGCTCATGATGAAGAAAAAACTATTACTGTTGATAATCCGATTTATCAAAATGTAATTACTCAAAATGTTGAAAATTCCAAATTTATTCAAATGAATACTGGTGATAATATTTCTGATAAATATAAAAAATATCAGGAATTAACTATTCAATACTGGGCTTGGAAAAATATTGATGCCGATTATTATGGCCTATGTACTCAAAATAAATATCTTAGTTTCTCTACTAATAATATTAGAAATAATCAAAAAACTAATTTCGAATTCCCCGCTCCTTATTTCGATGAACATCCGACTATCGATCCTCCTATTAAATTCGAATACTTAAATAATGCTAATATTCAAAAATTGAACCTCTTCGAGCAGGCCATGAAAGATACTATAGAATCATACGATATGATTATTACTTCTCATCTGAATTGGGATATTACTATTATGCAACAATTTGATGTCCCTTCTGTATTAGATAATAAGCTTAAAGTAGCCTTGGAACTGATAGATGAATTTTCGCCCGAGTTCTCTAAGGTCGCTCATGAATATTTTAACGGATATGTGTATTATCCAGGGCAATTGTATGTGATGAGCAAAGATCTATTTAATGATTATTGTAAGTGGAACTTTAAAATTTTAGATGAATTAGAAAAGCGTATAGATTTTTCTCATTATTCAGTAGAGGGATTAAAAGTATTATATTATATTAGTGAACGTTTACTTGGCGTATATTATACGTACTTAAAAAATCAGAATAAGTATAAATTAAAAGAGGTAGATTGGTGCGAAATTGAACATGTTGAGACGCAGGATCCTATTTTACCTGCGTTTATTGATAATAAAGAAGCTATTTTATTTTGCTTTGATAACAACTTTATTATACCAGCTGCAGCAACTATAATGTCCTTAATTAATACTTCTACTGATGAAAATCAATATGATATTATATGTTTTAATAAAAATTTAGCTCAAACTAATAAAGATTTATTATCTCGTCTCACTAAAGAAAAAAATAATATCAGCCTTAGATTTTATGATATTGGTTTTATAATGAGTAATTATCCGTCTCCTCATTTGCGTGAAAATATTCCTTGGTCTATTGATGTTTATTCAAAATTTTTAATTTTTGAAATTTTAGCTTCATATAATAAAGTTTTATATTTAGATACAGATTTAATTTTGATGGATGATATCTCTTATCTTTTAAACTTAGATTTAACTGGATATTATTTAGCAGCTTGCCCAGACCTTGGCATTATATCTAATTCTTCAAAAATGCCTTGGATGTACAATTATTTAACCAAAAAAATAAATTTAACAAATGAATTTATTTATACTAACGCAGGTGTATCTCTATTTAATATACAAGAAATTATTAATGATCAAATAAATTTTGGAGATAATTTATTGCAAACTTTATTTGATACAGCAAAACAATTACATCTTGCTCAAGAACAAGACATAATAAATGAACTTTTTCATAAAAAAACTTATTATTTGGATTTAAATTGGAATATATATTCTTTCTTAGGGACTAGTAAAAATACTATTTCTAAAAAATTATATAAAGAATGGTTACCCGAATATTTATATAAACAATGCATAGCAGCTATTCAAAATCCTAAAATTATTCATTATGTTGCTGATGGTAAACCTTGGAATTATCCAGACTATGCATTAGCAAATTATTGGTGGGATGCAATTCGTGGAACAGAAATATATGAACTAGCGATAAATCTTCAAATTAAAAATACTGCTACTAAATATACACAAAAAATAATTCAAGATTTTTTAAATATACAATAAATTATATATATTTATTGATTATATTTTTTTAGCGACAGTTTTTATCTGTCGCTTTTTATTACTACTATCAAATAATTATCAATTGATATATTTTTAGAAAAATACTGTAAAAATTAATATTATATTATTAAAGAAAGGTTGTTACTTTATGTCTAACATAAAAATATTTGTAGCTCATGATGCAGAAAAAACTATTATAGTTAATAACTCTCTTTATCAAAATGTAATTACTCAAAATGTTGAAAATTCCACATTTATTCAAATTAATACTGGCGATAATATTTTTAGTAAATATAGCAAATATCAAGAATTAATTGTACAGTATTGGGCTTGGAAAAATATTGATGCCGATTATTATGGATTATGTACTCAAGATAAATATCTTAGTTTCTCCAAAAATAATATTCGAAATAATCAAAAAACTAATTTTGAATTCCCTGCTCCTTATTTTGATGAGCATCCGACTATCGATCCTCCTATTAAATTTGAATATTTAAATAAAGCTAATATTAAAAAAATGAATCTGTTTGAAGCGAACATGAAAGATGAAATTGAATCGTACGATATGATTATTACGTCTCATCTGAATTGGGATATTACTGTGATACAACAGTTTAATGTCCCTTCTGTATTAGATAATAAGCTTAAACTAGCCTTGGAGTTAATAGATGAATTCTCACCCGAGTTTTCTGTTGATGCTCATAAATATTTAAATGGATATGTGTATTATCCAGGTCAACTTTATGTGATGAAAAAAGATCTATTTAATGATTACTGTAAGTGGAGCTTTAAAATTTTAGATGAATTAGAAAAGCGTATAGATTTTTCTGATTATTCAATAGAGGGTTTAAAAATATTATACTATATTAGCGAACGTTTACTTGGTATATATTATACACATTTAAAAAATCAAAATAAGTATAAATTGAAAGAATTAGATTGGTGCAAAATTGAACATGTCGAAACTCAGGATCCTATTTTACCTGCGTTTATTAATAATAAAGAGGCTATTTTACTTACTTTTGATAATAACTTTGTTATGCCAGCTGCGGCAACTATAATGTCCTTAATTAACACTTCTACTGATGAAAATCAATATGATATTATATGTTTTAATAAAAATTTATATCAAAATAATAAAGATTTATTATATCGCCTCACTAAAGAAAAAAATAATATCAGCCTTAGATTTTATGATATTGGTTTTATAATGAGTAATGATCCTTCTCTTCATGTTCCTAAAAATATGTATTGGTCTATTGATATTTATTCAAAATTTTTAATTTTTGAGTTATTGACTTCATATAATAAAGTTTTATTTTTAGATACAGACTTAATTTTGATGAATGACATCTCTTATCTTTTAAATTTAGATTTAACTGGATATTATTTAGCAGCTTGTCCTGATCTTATAGGTATATCTCGTTCTTCGAAAATGCCTTGGATGCATAATTATTTAACAAAACAAATCAATTTAACAAATAAATTTAATTATATTAATGTAGGTGTATCTTTATTTAATGTACAAGAAATCATTAATGACCAGATAAATTTTGGAGATAATTTATTGCAAACTTTATTTAATAAAGCAAAAAAACTATATATTGCTCCCGAACAAGACATAATAAATGAACTTTTTCACGAAAAAATTTATCAGTTAGATTTAAATTGGAATACACCTTCTTTCTTAGGTAGTAATGCAAATACTATTTCTCAAAAACTATTGAAAGAATATTTACCCGAATATTTATATCAATCATGTATAGAAGCGATCCAAAATCCTAAAATTATTCATTATATTGGTATCAATAAACCTTGGAATTATCCAGACTATGCATTAGCAAACTATTGGTGGGATACAATTCATGGAACAGAAATATATGAATTAGCTATAAATTCTCAAATGAAAAATGCTACTACTAAATATACACAAAAAATAATTCAAGATTTTTTTAATACACTATAAATTATATATATTTACTGATTATAAATTCTTTTTAGCGACAATTTCTAGTTGTCGCTTTTATAATTAATACTATCATATAATTATCACTTAATGTATCATTTTTTAAAAATATACCATAATAAATAATATTAGTTTATTATAGAAAGGACAGCCTAATAAATGAAAAGTATAAAAATATTTGTATCTCATGATACAGAAAAAACTATTACAATTGATAATTCTATTTACCAAAATATCCTCACTCAAGCTCGAGAGGAAAAAGTAATAAACTCATTTTTTCGAGATGATATTGGCGACAATATCTCTGATAAATATAATAGATATCAAGAATTAACTGTACAATATTGGGCTTGGAAAAATGTCGATGCCGATTATTATGGATTATGTACTCAAAATAAATATCTTAGTTTCTCTAATAGCAATATTAGAAATAATCCAAAAACTAATTTCGAATTCCCCGCTCCTTATTTCGATGAACATCCGACTATCGATCCTCCTATTAAATTCGAATACTTAAATAATTCTAATATTCAAAAACTCAACCTCTTCGATCAGGCCATGAAAGATGCTATAGAACCGTACGACATGATTATTACTTCACATCTAGATTGGGATATTACTGTTATGCAACAATTTGATGTCCCTTCTGTATTAGACAATAAACTACAACTAGCCTTAAACTTAATAGATGAATTCTCCCCCGAGTTCTCCGTTGCTGCTCATGAATATTTAAATGGCTATGTATATTATCCAGGACAACTTTATGTGATGAAAAAGGAGTTATTTAATGAGTACTGCAATTGGAGTTTTAAAATTTTAGATGAATTAGAAAAACGTATAGATTTTTCGAATTATTCAATCGAAGGTCTAAAAATATTATACTATATTAGTGAACGTTTACTTGGTGTATATTATACCTATTTAAAAAATCAAAATAAATATAAATTACGAGAATTAGATTGGTGTAAAATTGAGCATACAGAAATTCAAGACTCCATTTTACCTATAATTAAAGATCATAATAAAGCTATTGTTCTAACTTTTAGTAACGAATTTATAATTGGTGCAGCAGCAACTATATTATCCGTAATTAAAAATTCTAGTGATGACTATCAATATGATATTGTCTGTTTTAATAAAAATTTAACACAAGAAAATAAAAATTTATTTTATCGACTAATTAAAAATAAAAATAATTTTAGTATTAGATTTTATGATGTTGGATATTTAATGAGTAATTATAACTTATATTTAGCTAAGGCTCATTGGGTCGATGTCAGTTATTACAAGCTTTTAATTCCAGAAATAATGAATCATTATGATAAAGTATTATTTTTAGATTCTGATCTTATTATATTAGAAGATATTTCTAAGCTTTTAGAATTAGATTTAACAAATTACGATTTAGCTGCCAGTACTGGTATAAATTATATAGCTACCAATGCACGACGTCCATGGGCTAATAAATACAATAATCAAAAAATAAAACTTAAAAATATATTCGATTATTTTATGAGTGGAATGTTTGTATTAAATTTGAAAGAGATTGGAGATAAGATTTCATCAGATCAATTATTACTACAGGTTAATAATTCTAATTTAGTACTAGAAGAAACTATTTTAAATATAAGTTTTCAAGATAAATCAATTTATATATTAGACCCAACATGGCAAGTTTGCGTAAAACAAAGTGACTTTGTTCTGGAACTTTTAAGAAAATATACTCCAGAATATATGTATACTCAATATATTAACTCTAGACAAAAGCCAAAAATCATTCACTATTTAGGTCCTATAAAACCTTGGGACTTTCCTAATAGTGATCTCTCTCATTATTGGTGGAATACAGTTCGAGGAACAGAAATATATGAATTAGCTATAAATTCACAAATTAAAAAAGTAAACACGGAAAATGCCAAACAATTCATTCAAAATTTATCTAGTCAAATATAATATAAAGGTAAAAGGATATATTAAGTTTTTCTATAATATATCCTCCATACGAATAAATTTTTTCTACATATTATTATATGCAATAGTTTTTTTTATTCCTTCTTTAAATCCTATTTTAGCTTTAAATCCAAAGTCATTTTCAATACTTTTAGTATCCATTTTAGTATAATCCACAGATATTCCATTAAAAGGTATTTTGCCAAGATTTAATGATTTTTCATATCCCGTAGCTTCTTTAAGTTCATACAAAAATTCTTTTAATGGACGTTGAATTGCATTTCCAATATAATATTCCTTAAATGGTTTACCACTTTCACCTATTAAATAAAACATTTTAATAGCGTCATCAATATATATAAAGTCATATAATTGTTCTCCTAGAGTAAAAGCTACATCTTCTTCTTTTAACATTTTTGGAATCATAGAACATATTAAACGAGTTGATTTCTCATCACCACCATAAACATTTGAAATTATTGCCGAAATATATTCTATATTTAAATTGGAGGCTATAATTCTATTCATTTTATTTGCCATATATTTTGCTAATCCATATATATTATTAATATTTATCGGCAAAATATTATTATCCAAATACATTAAACATTCATTACCTATCAGACTGTCTGGAAATATAAATTTTTTAATATTCAATGATGCAGCAATCTCCAGTAATTTTGCAGTTGAAGCTATATTATCTAATTGTATATTATAATTACTTCTATGTTCCTTATATAAACCTTCCCAAGCAAAATGATAAATAACATCAATATTCAGTGGTAATTTACTTTCTATTTCTTGAATGTTTTTTAAATCACAATATATAATTTCTACATTCTCGTAATCTGAAATAGTATTTATATTAGACTGTTTATTTCTAACCACCGCATATACTTTTATATTTTTTAATGCTAAATATTTCGTTAAATTTCTACCTATATATCCTGTTGCACCCGTTATGACTACTTGCTTCATTAAATTATCCTCCTTTTATAACATGGTTTCCATTTCAGCCAAAGTTGGAAGACTTTTATCTTTATCTGAAATAATTATTTCATTTACTAAATCAAAGGGCCACTCAATATTTATATCTTTATCATTATATACTATACCAGTATCATATTCTTTTAAATATTTTCCAATACAACTATAAGACACGATTGCTATATCAGACAAAGTTAAAAATCCATGAGCAAAGCCAGCAGGAACTACTATCATTTTTTTGTTTTCACTAGAAAGATTAAATTTATACCACTTTTTAAAAGTTGGAGAATTTTTTCTTATATCAACAACTACATCAACTATTTCTCCCATTGCTACTCTTAAAATTTTTATTTGAGGATTTTTTGATTGAAAATGCATTCCTCTTAAAACTCCTTTTGTAGAATAAGATGAAATATTTTCACTAATTTCTCCTACTATACCATGTTTAGCAAAAATTTCTTTTTCATAACTTTTCATAAAATAACCACGTTTATCTTCTATTACCATAGGATCTAATTCTATAACATCATCATAATATTTAAAATTAAACATTTTATTCTCCTTTTTTACATTATATCATCAAATAAAAATTCTTCAATTTGCAACTCCATAATTTTATTTATATCTTTTTTATCTATATAACATCGAGTCCAATCCACTATTTTATTCACTGCATTTTCAATATTCCATTTAGGTTGCCATTTAAGTATTGATTTGATTTTAGCACAATCTAATTTTAATATTTGAGCTTCATGAAAATCATTGCTTGGTATAATTTCTACTTTAAGATCATTTCCCCAAGCATTAATAAAAAATTCTATTAATCGTTCCGTTGTAATACAATCATTATCATTTGGTCCTATATTATAACTACTTGAAAATTTAATATTTTTATATTGCATTTTTGTAATTAAAAGATATGCATATATCGGTTCTAACACATGCTGATAAGGTCTTATAGAGTGAGGGTTTCTTATAATTAATGTATTATTATTTTGAATTGCTCTTATACAATCTGGAATAATTCTATTATCAGCAAAGTCTCCACCGCCAATAACATTACCTGCTCTAGCAGTGGAAATAGCTATGTTTTTATTATTAAAAAACGAATTTTTATAACTATCTGTTACCAATTCTGAACATGATTTGCTATTTGAATATGGATCAAATCCATTTAATTCTTCTATTTCTCTATAACTCCATTCCCACTCTCGATTTTTATATACTTTATCCGTAGTAATATTGAGAAATGATTTAACTGATTCAGTCATTCTAATGCATTCTAAAATATTAATTGTTCCCATTATATTTGTTTCATACGTATATACTGGATTAATATAAGATTCTCTTACAATAGATTGTGCTGCTAAATGAAACACAATCTCTGGCTGCTCTAATAAAAAGATATTTTTTAATTGTTCCAAATCTCTTATATCACAAATTATACTTTTTATATTATTTTTTAAATTAGTTAATTCAAATAAATTTGGATTAGTAGGAGGATCTAAGCTTATACCGACTACATTTGCCCCTAAATGTAAAAGACATTTACATAACCAACTGCCTTTAAATCCAGTATGTCCAGTAACTAGTACTTTTTTATTTTTATAAAATTCTTTCATAGAACAACTCCTTTAGATAAGTATTCTACCATTTTTTCCAAGGCGCAGCATTTTTTTCAAGTAAAGTTTCTAAATAGATCTTATCACGTGTAGTATCCATACATTGCCAAAATCCTTGATGTTTATATGCAATTAATAATTTTTGATCAGCCACCATCTCAAGAGGTTCTTTTTCAAACGTTATTTCATCACCTTGAATATAATTAAAAATTTCAGCTTCACATACCATAAAACCACCATTAATCCAACCTATATCTTGTTGAGATTTTTCTCGAAAGGAATTTATCACATTATCTTCATTAATATCTAAAACTCCAAATCTTCCTTCTGGTTTAACAGCAGTTATCGTTACTATTTTATTATGAAATTTATGAAATTTTAATAGTTGATCAATATCTATATCACTTACACCATCTCCATAAGTTAAAAAAAATGGTTCTTCTCCCACATATTTTTGAATTCTTTTAACACGCCCGCCTGTCATAGTATTAAGTCCTGTATCTACAACCGTTATTTTCCATGGTTCTGCAATATTATTGTGTATAGTCACAGTATTATTATTTGTAAAGTCAAAAGTCATATCACTACGATGCAAATAATAATCTGCAAAATATTGTTTAATCATATGCCCTTTATAACCACAACAAATTATAAATTCATTAAATCCATACAACGAATAAGATTTCATTATATGCCATAAAATTGGCATACCTCCTATTTCTATCATAGGTTTTGGTTTTTGATAACTTTCTTCACTAATTCTTGTGCCAAATCCACCAGCTAATATTACTACTTTCATAATTATCTACCTTTCTTATAATTGCTAAGCTTAATTAATAATTTAAAAATTTTAAAATATTACTCACAATTTCTTCTATACTATCATTTTGTGTGTTAGCAATAAAATCGGGATTTGAAGGTATTTCATAAGGACTCGAAATTCCAGTAAAATTAATAATTTTTCCTTCTCTAGCTTTTTTATATAAACCTTTAGTGTCTCGACGTTCACATTCTTCTAAAGAAGTCTCAACATAAATCTCAATAAAATCTTTCCCTATAATTTTTTTAGCACTTTCTCTATCTCTTGCAAACGGTGAAATAGCTGCAACTAATACAATAATTCCAGCATCATTCAATAATTTACTTACTTCTGCAATTCTACGGATATTTTCTACTCTATCTACTTCTGAAAATCCTAAATTATTATTAAGTCCAATCCTAATATTATCACCATCTAATAACATTGTATGTTTTCCAAGAAGCGCTAACATCTTTTCCAAAGCATTTGCAATAGTTGATTTTCCAGAACCAGATAATCCAGTAAACCATATTGTTTTTGGCACTTGATTTTTTAACATAGAACGAGTTTCTTTTGTTACATCAAGATTTTGCCAAGTTAAATTATCAGATCGATTTAGAATGTGTTCAATTACTCCACAAGCTGAAGTCATATTTGTAATTCTATTAATCAAAATAAATCTTCCTAATTCAGGCATTTTTTCAAATTTATCTAATACCACTTTTTCAGATAATGAAATATCACAATTAATCAAGTCATTTTTTTTAGCCTGTTCTTGTAAAATATGTTTTCCAGAATTTACATCAACACAATAATGAATTTTTATTATTGTCGCCGGTACCATTTTAGTACCTACTTTTAGTAAATAATTTCTTCCTACAATTAATTCTTCATCATCCATCCATAATAAATTTGCTCTAAATAAACGAGCTATCGATTGTATTTCATTTTTTGTAATAACACATCCTCTTGAACAATCCACCTCTCGATCTAAAACTAATGTCACAGCTTGTTTAGTATCCATATTAATAACTTCTTGATCCATTAATAGTATTTGCTTAATCGTAGCTTCTTCTCCACTTGGAAATATATAAACATTATCTTTTAAAGATATTTTACCTTGAATAACTTGACCTTGAAAACCTCTAAAAGTATGATCTGGACGACTAACTCTTTGTACAGTCATTAAAAATGGTTGTTCCATTGCTGAAATAACAATATTCACTTCTTCTAAATACTGAAGTAACGGAATACCTTCATACCATGACATATTTATTGATAATCTAGTGACATTATCTCCTTTAGATGCTGCCACAGGTATTATAAATAAACTTTGGTAACTAAATCCTTCCATTAATTTATATATTTCATTTTTTATATTTCCAAATATTAGTTGATCATAATTTATTAAATCCATTTTGTTAACTGCAAATACAAAATTTCGTATTCCCATTAAATTACAAATTCTAGTATGACGTTTGGTTTGTCTTAAAATTCCTTTAGTAACATCAATTAATATAATAGCTAAATCACAAAACGAAGCTCCAACGGCCATATTTCTAGTATATTCTTCGTGGCCTGGAGTATCTGCAACTATAAAACTACGTATTTCTGTATTAAAATATCTATAAGCAACATCTATTGTAATTCCTTGTTCTCGTTCTGCCATAAGACCATCTAATAAAAGGGCGTAATCAATTTCATTTCCTGCACTTCCTTGTTTGCTATCTATTACAAGAGCCTCTTCTTGTTCTTTAAATATCAACTTTGCATCGTAAAGCATTCGTCCAATTAAAGTAGACTTTCCATCATCCACACTACCACAAGTAATAAACTTTAACAATGTACTACTTATCATGTTAGAAATATCCCTCCTTCTTACGACGCTCCATACTTCCACGTGCTTCATGATCAATAATTCTTGTAACTCTTTCCGATGAACTGGTACTCAGCGTTTCTTTTATAACACTATCTAAAGTATCTGCACTTGATAATGTAGCTCCTGTTAAAGGATAACATCCTAATGTTCTAAATCTTACCGTCCGCATTTTTACTTCTTCTCCAGGTCTTAACTGCATTCTATCATCATCAAACATTATTAAATTTCCATCTCGCCATACAACAGGTCGTTCTTTTGCAAAATATAATGGAACAATTTCAATATTTTCTTGTTTTATATATTGCCAAACATCTTTTTCAGTCCAATTGGAAATAGGAAATACCCTAATACTTTCACCTTTATTTATTTGAGTATTATATAAATTCCATA
>MDSO01000104.1_pt1 | contig 13584 bp, 2 predicted proteins | sample 1005691 | NCBI WGS metagenome assembly MDSO01 (sample SAMN05526595, study PRJNA338239) | gut metagenome | isolation source: stomach gut content | host: Acanthurus sohal | place: Saudi Arabia: Red Sea | collected 2011-04 | reverse complement strand
TCCTTTTTGTTTGCAATCATAAATTTCTTTTTTCTTTTCTATACTTAGTTTTTTATCCATTATACACCACCCTTTTTGGCTTAAATTTGTATTCAATTTTTTGTCCAAGTTTTTGGGTGATGCTCACCGGAGGGAGGCACCGCTTTCCCGCAATTTTGTGAAGACGGAGGGGTCCCGCTTCCCTTGAAACTAATGGAAACTTAAAGGCCGCTTTCTCCCTCCGTCAGCTAACGCTGACACCTCCCTCCCGGAGGGAGGCACCGCTTTCCCGCAATTTTGTGAAGACGAAGAGGGCACCATTTCCCCGCAATTTTGTGCGCTCCTAACCTCTCAGTCTTCACAACATTACAAGGTAGTGCGCACTTAAGCCTTCCGTCCCCCGGAAGGTGGACGCGAAGTTGACATATAGAGTAAAAGAGCGAAGCGACACTGCGAAGCAGACAGATAGAGTAAAAAATACGAAGGTCAAATGCGTCGCTTCGATCCCATTTTCTCCCATCTTTTTTTTTCTAAAACAAGTGAAGTTTTTTCATTCTTACACCGATCTACTTATTTAGACGGATATCGTTTTCTTTCGATTCCGTTTTTTTCCAATTTTTTCACTATCAGATAAATTTATTAACTATAAAACTCAAAGGAGATTAACTTATGTCTTTACTTAACAAATGCCAAAAACAGATAGCTCTTGCTATCATTGCCTCCTCTGGCCTCGCTTTACCGGCTGATCTGCTAGCCTCGGATCAACGGCCTATTTCTATCTCTTCGATTATGGCTGATCTTAACTTATTAGACTCTAAATCCTCTATAGCGCCGACTCCCTTAGATGCTATCCTTGAAAAATCTATCGGCCTATTAGCACTCGCTACCTCTGATGTCGGCGGCTTGGATGTAGCTCCCGGTACATACTTTATCGATGCAAATAATGCCGACTTAATTAAATTAAAAAATCTTTTAAATATCGATGGTGATTTTGCTTCTGCTGGCGCTTTAGAGGAAATTCAAGATTTTGCAGGTGCTATAAATATTCTAAATGAAAGATTATACCCTGGTGTTACACCTCTTCCAGACTTTTCATCAGGAAGTGTAACCCCTCCAACCGGTTCGGCAGTTCAAAAAGCGGACACCGTCAGTGCGGATTATTTAGCCAAAATTCAAGAGTTGCAAAAATTAATTCACGCCGTCGATGCTCATTTAGATCTCTCTAGCTCCGTTCCAGATTTAAATTTTGAAAATATTCTTTATGGCGAAAATAATCATAATACAATTCCGGATACTCCGACTCCTTTAGAAGGAGCTTTGAAAACTGTTTATATTCCTAAAAATTTAGCCTCAAATTATCCTGTAGCTGACTTAATTTGGCCGGCTTCTGGTAAGCCCGATAATATTAAATTAAGGGTTGAATACGTTAAATCATCTAATTCTATTACTTTGGTAAACGAAATAACTTCAGACGGCTCAACTGCAGTTGAATATGCTCCAAATAACAAATCATTAGGTTCTATCAATCTGATTGCTGATCATGCTCTGGGGTACTTCACTGAAGCTGGAGGCTTACATCAAGTAGTATTAGAATATACACTTCTTGATGAATACACAGGCAAAACAAATATTTTGAATTTAATAGTAAGATATATTAATCCTGAAACAGCAACCAGATCCATGTCCAGAGCTATTACTGGAGCTTTTGATATTTTAACTGCAAATCCGGCTGTGCCAATCTATGTCAGTTCCGCAAACGGTGGCGATCTAGATTCTAATCAACATTGGGTGACCCCTGAAGTATTCAATGCTGTAAATGAATCTCTTAATGAAGCTGTCAAAATTGTCATGAATGTTTATAAAGATACACAACTTGACGCTGCAGCAGCCGGTGGTGACTTTCAAACTAAATTCGAAACTCCCCCTGCTGTAGGATTTTCGGATATGTCTCTAAGTCAAACAACTGTTCTTCCAGATGAAACATCTTATGATTTTGCAAAAATAACCGGAACTAAAGAAAATTACTCTACCCTAGAAGATTTAACACAAGCAATTAATAATTTAGAAAGAGATTATCAATCATATATCGACTGGGGTAACCGTAATACTGGTACAGCAACCTTAAAAGGAGATGTCGCAAAAGCTAATTTACCTTTAGAAATTGCTAAAGCTATGTTAGGTCTAAAAATGGTCTCTGCACCAATTCCACCTAATTCCGTTAATCCATTTGACTTTCATATGTATGAAGAGGGTTTTGGCTTACCTCCAAGTCCTGTGTATTTATATGTACGAAAAGCTCAAGCTGATGATGACTTAGCTAACGAAAAACCAGCCATAGATCCTAATCGTGCAACTGGGGCTGTTTTGGGCGAATATATTCTAACTGATAAAGATAACGCTGAAAATATTTTAGCATATACTGGCACTCCAATGGAAGTGGCCGGTATTGAAGGTACAGATTATTTTGTCGGTGCTGTAATATGCGATGAGCCTTATTTGGTTGGTACAGAAGAAATTCAGGTTCTTGACCCTGCTGCATCAGCTGGATCAACGTTACCAAAGGAAATAAAAACAAAATATCTTACAACAGAGGATGCAACAAAATACTTAAATTTATTAAAGCCTTTTGCTGCAGAATTAGACAAGTATAACGGCACGGATCAGGATGGCAACATACTTCAAGGTGATCAATATTTGGCCGAGCTAAAAGCCGGTTCAGCACAAGCACCTGGAGGTAGTTACCCACCTGGAGGTATCTATCCACCTGGAGGTGGTGTGGGTCCTTCTAAATTGGACAGCGTCCTAAATGATATTTTCGACTTTACTGACTCGATTCCTCTTAAAGAAGGACAGCAACATAAAAAAGAAGAAGCCATTAATGATTTACGTAAATTATTAATGTATTTAGGTTACGCTAAATCAGGTACGGTCGCAGGTGGTGGCAATATATTTGAGCTGTTAGATCCTACCGATGCTACTGCCTGGGGCGCTATACCTTTGGAAGCACAAACGATTGCTAATGGCGTAACAAGTAGCAACTTAACCTCTAAGGAACCAGCTTTTGACTTAGCGGCAAATGATGATCCACTAGCTATAACTCCTCGAACAGCTTTTTACGATATTTCTGACGTTGCAGGCATCGACATTACGGCCGGCAATTATTGGGTATCAGATGAAGCGAGAAATAATTTAGTGGCCGCAGCAACTAGAGCACATAATTTACTTCATTCAGAATATATAACTTTCACAAAAGAAGAAATAGCTGATTCCACAAACAGAGATTATGATACCAATAAAAATCCTAATCTAGTAATAACTGAAGCGGATTATAAATTCTACGATACCGATTTAGTTAAGGCGGAAGTCCAAGCTCTAAGCGACGCTTTGGCGGCTTATGATAACGCTGCTAAACTTAGTAATTTCAATAGTTTTACGGCTATGTTGGATATTTTGGCAACTTTTAAACCTACCGCAGAAAATGATTTCTACACTCCAGCTGTTACAAATGCGGATGGATTAATAACAACTCAACGACAAATGAATTTTGCTACCGCCAACACTTTTATTTCTAATGACGGTATTTACGCTGTAACCAGAGAAATTTTAGGCGCAGGTAAAGCTACAGGTGAAGGAATCAGTAATATAGAAAATGTTCAACTAATAACTGGTTTAGCGCCGACTGCAACATCAAGTACGCATTTTTATGTTTCGGCTCAAGATGTGGATAAGTTAGACGAAAAATTAGGTACATTCTTAAAAGTTGTGGCCTTAGAAACTGCATTCGACGATTATGATGCTTCTTATGTTGATCCTAATCTTCCAAATTTTCCAACCGATGCTAAAGCAATCGCAAAATTATTTGAAGAGGGCAAATTATCTGCCTTATCTGACGGAGTAAACGACGCTATAACAGAATTTAAGGACAAACGTAAACCGATCATCCCTTTTGCTGCTACAAGAGGTGACCTACAAACCGCTATAACTAATCAGCAACCTCTTGTGCAAACGCAAAATGGAGTAGTTTTTTTAGATCCATCTCAATCGGATAAAGTCATATCAGATGACAACGGTTATAGCTGGAAAAAATATGCACCTAAAACCGGTAGCCCTAGTGAATATGAATGGGTCGAAAGCACTACATTTACAAGTGGCGCTCAATGGATTTCTTCGGCGGATTTAAGAACATTTTATATGGCGATAGAAAAAGCTGAAAAAGTTATCGCAGAAACTTTACCGACAGCTTACGGAATAAATCCCAATAGTACTGCCACTTTGGCCGATGATACAGCCAACCTAACGGCGGAAATAGGCGAATTAGCAGATGGAACGAAATACGCTAGTGTAAAATTCAATCAAGCAGCGTATAACAAAATCGTGACGGCATTCAATGTTGATCCGTCCAACGATTATTTTAGTGCAGCCGAAAATGAATTGGCCACCGCTAAATCGACATTCGACGCTGCATTTCAGTCTCCGAACAGCAACGCTGCGACTGCAAAAGCAAAGTATGACGCATTTAAACTAGCCGTAGGTGCGAGCCATACAAACACTTCTGTAGTGGCTACTCAAGGATCAGACGGTTATGTTTTAACTACCGGATTAACTTCTGCTGGAACAGGCATAAAAGGAAAAGTTTATGGAATTCAACCTACTGCCACTGACGAAATAACAGATTATTTTCCAGTCGGTATCTATGTCGTGGATGATTATTTAGGTGTAGTAAATCCGCTTACTAACCAATTATATGGAATAGATTCTGCTGGTAGTGCTATCAGCCCAGCTGCACCAACTCAATTTGTGCACATCGACGCGGCGAATGAATTTATAGCAGCAATCGAAAGCATAGATAAATTTTTAGATAAGCCAATATCGGATCACTTTATAGCCTATGAAAATAATCCTGCTTATTTCGATAACGCTTTAGCCGGGTTAGAAGCAGCTGAAGATAAATTTGACGCAGCGTGTAAAAATACTCAGACCACGGCTTATGTTGCTGCGTATAAAGCTATTCAAAACGCAATGATTACAAGCGCAACTACTCTACATGACAATGTTGCTAAATTTACGCCAGAAAACGATAGTACTGATGTTGTGGCATTGAAAGTAAATTCGACACCTGCGGGTACTGGTGTGAACACAGACATTTTCATAATAGGTGCGAAAACTGATATTCTATTGGATGCTGTTTATAAGGAATCTTCTGACGGAGTTCACAATACATCAGGTACTGCTCTTACAACTTCTGACTATTGGGTAAGACCAGAAATGTTTGCTCAATTACAAGATGCAATTTGGAATGTTAATGAACTTGTTAAGTCAGCTGCGACACCTACAAAAACACATATAGTAGGTTATGTGGCGGATCCGACTAATTATTTTGCGAATCAAGTTAAGAAAATCGGGCTTGATGACGCTGTCTCCGAATTTAAATTAGTGAAATTTAAGCAGAATTCTAATCCAAATACACTGGCTGATATCCAGGCGTGGATCAAAGAAGCGCAAATAATTCTTTATGGTGAAAGTTCTGCAGGAGTTCCAGACGGATTAGGCGGAACAGGCGATGCAGCCGACGCAAATGTCTCTTTATTAACAGATGGATTCGACGTTCTTACATTAGGCCTTTTAAAACAAGTTGACACTGATCCAGACGATGGAGTACTAAATCAGACTGAACTAGACAGTATTACAGATGATTATTATTATTTCGAGAAAGATTATATTGACGCACTAAGCGCAGCCTTGGCTATAGTAGACAGCAAAACCCCTGATGATAGTACTGGTACTTCTACAGCTACACAGAGTGAAGCTGACAAATTAATCGAACTAGTGGGTCAACAATATGAGAATAGAAAAACTATCTCCGTATTTAATAATGCTAAAATCGACTTATATAAGAGTTATGTAGAAACTAAAGCGAAGTTAAAATTTAATGGCCGAGAAATTTTACCTAGTAACAATAAAGGCGCCAATATATCGACAAGTGATTATTGGGTGCCAGAGGCTACTTTGAACACTTTAAAAAATGCCATCCAAACTACCGAAGATTTATTAAACAATACTAGTACTGAAAAAGCTCGGGAAGCCATTTTTATCACTCAGCTTAAAAATCAAATTACCATAAACTCTAGAAGCATAAACTTTACCGCCTTACCTGGTACAGCTAGCACAGATACTATGACTGATCTAACCACTGACAAGGCTGCCTTATTAGCCGAGATAAACAGGGCAGCAGCTTTAGGCGGTAGCAAACCTTACGGCCTCGTTGACAATCGCCTCGAGCTGAATGAAAGTGGCGTAACCAGTGATCTAGCTATCGTTGTTAGTACAATCTACGGCTCCGATGTCATCGGACAAGACCGAGATGGCAACTTTGTTCCGGATTCCGGAGATAGATGGACAACCGCAGGCGCTCTCACAGCTATAAATCGTTCTATCACAACCGCCGTCAATGCTTACAACAATGCTTCGGCTACTAGTGTATCTGTAAACAACGCCACAAATACACTTACCAATGCTATAAATGTTTTGGAAAATGGAGCAAAATACGGAACGTTATCAACTTATCAAACAGTAGTAAATAATATGACCACCTATATTAACAACGTAACTGATGGCAATGTAGGTTATTCCGGATCCGGCGCCGATGCTGCACCAATTATTAAATTGGACGAGATCGAGACTAGTAGTGTAGCTGGAGCCGATGTTCCTCCATCCAAACTTTGGAGCACTTCAATGGAAATCACTAAGTTGGAGCGAGCCGTCGAGACAGCGACCGAAGTGATTACCGAGCGTGCTAATCTGGCCGCCGGAATTATTTCTATCGATTTGCCTCAATTAGTCACCGAGATGAATAAACTTAAAACCGCCTACGAAAACTTCTACGGTCGTGATATTAATGGCCAAATCCTGGCTGCCATCAAGCCAAAAGCTTTACCTGGTACCGACGGTGTCGAGACTATCGCTCTAAAAACCTTAATCTCAGATTGTGTCGCCATCATTAATAATGTTGTTTATTTGCCGGGAGCTAATAGACCGAATTATACTTATACAAAATTTGACGGAACTCCTCTTAATTATTATATTTTTGATAGATGCGTTTTAACTGGACCTAGTCCAACCTATGTAAACGAAACCGATGCAAACGGCGATCCAGTACCTGGTGCTTCAGCAAGTACTTCGGATACACATATAAGTTCCAAAGCAGGCGGAGTAGATGTGCCGGGTAGCAGAGAATGGACCGGTGTAGCTAACTTAAATAAATTGGCCCAGAGCGTGAATACAGCGCAATTAGCTTTGGATAGGTTTGAATCTACTGATGATAGCGACCAAAATCAAGCCACTTTGGACGCAGCCGTACTAGTTTTAGAAACTGCAAAATTAACCTACGAAAATACTTTGTCAACTAAGACGGCCGGATCAGCAGAGATAGACTATAACGGAGCGTATCGAGATTTATATATAGCAGTAAGTGCGGCATACGATTTAATCGGAAAATCTGGAGAACCCATCCCATCTTATCAATCAATGGTAAATGGCAAAGCGGATAACATAGCAGGCAAAACAATTTACCCAAGTGCTACAAACGACGGAGGGGACGTACAGAATACAGCGGCCTGGGTATCGACAGTAGCGTATAACAACTACTTAAATTCTGTCAAAACAGCATCGGATATGTTAAAAAATCCGACAGCGGTAACTACGACGTTAGAAAAAGCGTTAACCACGTTAAATACAGCGACCGCCAACTTAAAGAAAGTAGCCAAAGTTGGTAAGGCCGATGATAAGACTTCTAAAATAAACGCTTTGAACATTAAAATAACTGATGCGAACAATCTTATTAATGGTGATTCAACTGCTAGTGGCAATACTCAATATCCTTTAGCTGAAAGTAACAACGGTACGGATATATCAGCATCGAGAAACTGGACAATGCCAAACTTGTACACTGCTTTAGTAACAGCGTTAACGAATGCCAAAAATACGCAGGCAAATCTAAGTACGGCAACTTTGGCCAACTTAGATACGGTAACAGCAAATCTAACTAAGGCTCTAACGGCTATCGGCACACCGAGACCAGGTACGTTAACTGCCGGTTCGGATAGTGAAGAAGCATCGATTGCGAAAAGTGAATTGAAAGTAGCCATTAATGAAGCGGCAATGTTAATGAAAACGAAGACGAGTGCAAACCATGGTACCGACGTTACCGATGGAGTCAATTGGGTGACGACAGAAACTATTGACGAGTTTGAAGATATAGACGGAGTCAATGCAGCTGCAACACCAATCACATTTATTAAGACCGCTTATAATACAGCATTGACGGAGTATAATAAAAATCATGGAGCTGACCAAAGTGTAAGAGAAGCAGCTTACGATACAGCGAAGGCCGCCTTAAATCATGCGATAGCTCAATTTAATAATGTAATGATTAATTGTGATCCGGTAACCGGAGTCGATTGGGCAGGGCCAGAGCCAGAAATAATTGGTGGAACGGGAACATTAAATGATACTAAGATAGCGAGAGCAGTATTAAAAGAGAGAATAGACTTAATAACAGATGTGGTAAGAAATACGGTAGAAGCAAGCGATCCGGACGACGTACTCGATGGCCGATATTATGCTGATTCATCCGATATTGGGAATATGCAAACAGCGCTAGATGACGCAACAGCAATTTGGAGAGATACCAAAAAATCTGAAAAAGAATTAACTTACGGATCCACCGATGGAAATACTGTAGCGAGTGATAGAAATAGCGCAACTCCTGCTATACCAGTTAGTGCATTAGGAACATTAAATGGCGCATATGAATTATTTACCGGTGTAAATGATAATTGTGCTGGTACTAATCAAACTTTAACCGGTAGTGATCCAATACATGCAACAAAACAGCGTCAACTAAAAGGTATTCTCAATGCTGCGAATCCGGAAGAAGTATCGCCGGTTGGTTTAGCCAAAGATATTGTTATAGAATTATTTACTGTAGCTGCAAGTATTCCTACGATTCCAGTAAATTTAGTTTTAGATACTAATGGAGCTGTAGAGAGTGCACTGTCAGCGGGTAATCAGACAAAGGTACAAGATTATATTCAAGAATTAATCGAGAATGCTATAAATAATTCTAATGTAACTGTTGCGGTGACATTAAGTGCCACCGCCGGCGATTATACAGCGCCAACTGATATCGCTACAGGTTCGATTGAAAACTTCACAGTTGTATTAACAGAGCCAGGTAATACGGTAGCGAATAAATGGACTATTCATTCAGCAACTACGATTAGTTCGACTAACCCAGAATTTGAAACATTGAGCACAACATTAGAAGTAAATATAGCGAAACCAGAAGAAAAATGGAATAACATAACCAAGGCCGATATTTTCAACGCTGCCACATTAATAACGGTAGCGGCGTCGGACGACAATGATCCGAGTGTGTTAGATGTCGATCATTATGCTTACGATTCTACGCTAGACCCTACCACAGATATTGGGAAGAATACACAAGTTATAGCAAAAACTGTGAAAAGACAGATCGAAGAGTTGATTGATAATCCAGCTATAGAAGTAACTATTTGTAAGGACGATGCATCGATTACTACTGGTGTATTAACTTCTACAGATCTGACTGCAGCAACAGATGATGACGCAATTAAAAAAGCTCCGAAACCAGCTACGTCCGAGGAGGAAGAAGGTGAGGCGGGAGAATTTGAGTTTAAAGTTAAATTATCAATTCCTTATGATAAAACAACAGCACAGGCTAGTCGAGCACTTGACACTCCAGACATCGAAAGCGATCTTATTGAAGTTACAGATGAGAGTGGCTCAGGAGGTGAAGACGGTACCGACCCAGATTTTTATACAGTATTAATGAAGGATGCTATCACAATAGAGATTGAGCCGAAACCGTATGTCCAAGTGGCGAGCGCCGATACCATCGCTGTGGCCGAGGCGAAAAAAGCCGTGACAAGTGATGGATCAACTTTAATTACTAATCTTGCAGTTACAAATACATTAGAAAAGCCAGGAAATACGCTCGCTCTAGCTAATGCACAAATTAGTGAGCAGGTTAACACCCTATTATTAACAAAACAATCTTATTATGATCCTGAGTTAACCAAAAAAGTTACATTTGAAATTGTAGAAGATTTAACTGACACTGGATTTACTGAGCCAGGTATAACTGGTATTGGTACTCCCGCTGTTGGAACTTATAAATTCAAAATTAGATTTAAACAAGGTGATGCGGAATTAACTACGGATCAATTTGATATTACATCAATAGCCATAACGCCAGTCGATGCGACAGCAGACTTTAAGAATGAGATAGAGAACTTCGTTAAATTTACAAATCCTGCGAGCGGAACTAAATTAGAGCTTACGGATATTAATGCATTTACAAGCGGAGAAGCAATTGCTCAGATATCGAATTATATTAATGGTAAAAAGCCAAGTGGCGTAACAGCAGCAATTAATGTGGCCATGACGGCGTTTAAAGCGCCGACGAAATCGACGGCCACAAAATTTGGAACCAATGGATCGATCACTTTTGTTGTTACCTTCACAACTGGATCTGGCGATAGCGCTAAGGTTATAGAAACATTCCCGATATTCACCAATATATTGGCGACCGAATATGTAGCTCCGGCTAGAGCCAGGTTGATGGGTGGCCGAGCGCTGGGCGAGATAGTGGAGTTCGAAAGCGAAAGTGAATTAAACTATATTGATGAGTCTTTTGAAGAGGAGCTTTTTGTAGCCTATGATGAAGAGTTCGTAGCCGAGGATTGTGAAGTAGAAAGCTTTGAAGAGGAAATCCATGAAATAGAAGATATGCAGACTTTTGAGGATGAATTCCAATTTGAGGTGGAGGAATTTGAATTCGGAGCCGATGAGGTGGAAGTAGATTTTGAATCCGAAATTGAGTTAGAAGAAGCTATAGAGGAGGAATTTGAGGTAGTAAAGAAAAATGAGGGCTTGAAAAGTTTGGTGAAGAATTTGTTTGCGAGATTGAAGTTTTAATCGCTTTTTCTCACCTCCCTCCCGGAGGGAGGCTTAAGTGCACAACTTCACCCGAATGGATGCATCAAAGTGAAGACGGCGGGGTTACTCTATCTGCCTGCTTCGCAGTGTCGCTTCGCTCTTTTACTCTATCCGTCCGATAGAGTAAAATTACATATCCTTACTTTCATGCAAAAAATCTTTATAATACACAAAGGAGAAAAAAATAAATGTCATTAATGAACAAATACAAAAAAACGATAGCCTTAGCTTTGATCGCCTCTTCTGCTACTTCATTGCTCCCGGCCCACAGCATTCACGCTCTCGATATCGATACCCTTAAGGCTTTCTTGGCCACTATTGACGACTTAGATCCAAAATATCAGATAGACAAATTACTTGACCAAGCTGACTCTATTATTACGGATTACATTTACTCGGAAGTTGGTGGCTTGGATTTAGACAACGGCACTGAATTTATTGATAGCTCTGATCCGAATTTCATTAAATTGAAGGAATTATTAGAAACAGATTCTAACTTCGACAATATCGGCGGTTTAGCGCAAGTAGAAAAATTCGTTGCAGAATTAAAGGCCTTGATGGAAACAATGGGAACCTTTGATGCTGCTGGAGAATTTACGCTTAAGTCTGATATGCTTCAAACCAGTGATGTCCAAACTTATATAGATAACCTTATCGAGCTTAAAAAATATATTTATGTTGCTCATACGCATATGAATTTAAGTGTGGATGAACCGGTTATAAATTTTGACGGTACCGAGTATGCATTTGCTGAAAGTGAATATGGGGGTATGAAGCTGTTAGGTGGTTATAAAGCAATCCAGGTTTCTGATCCACATTTAGTAGCAAACTATCCTGTACCGGATTTAACTTGGCCAAATGGCAAGCCAGATAATATTAAATTAGGTATTTTTGATGCTTATACTTATACTCCTTTTGTTAATGAGATTATTAGTACAGATAGTACAGGGACCAATAGCTACGTATTAGATGAGTATACTATATCCGATGACCTTCCATATGAAGCCAATAAAACATTTGGTTCTGTAGATGCGAGCTACTCGGGCGGACAAATTATCTATAAAATAATTGATATTAATACAGGCAAATCTAATTATTTTAATCTAATTTTAGAAAATCACAGCGCTAGGTCTGGGATCAATCCTAAGTCCATATCTAAAAACTTATCCAGAACTTCTAATCCTAGACCAGGTGATTTGTCAGATATAGAGAATACTACTGTAGCTGTAGAAATTAAAATTAGCGAAACTGGTGTAGAATTAAAGAATGATGTATACTGGGTTACTCCAGAAATTCAACAAAACTTGCAACTGGCTATAAATAAAGCTGTGGATATTCTTAAGAATGCATATCAATTTTTTGATACAGGAGATGTATCCGCGTTTAACAGCCTAGAGGTAACTTGGATAGATGAAAATGAAGTAGAACAAACCGAAGAAGCTGTTAATCCGGATGGTTCTAAGGTACTTTGGAATAATTTACAAACCACAGGTGACTATAGCACAGGGGATAATGTAGACACTATGCTATCAGACTTAAAATTAGCTTATGAAAATTATTATACCAGCGCTCAACTTGGTTCATCGGTAGCAGAAGTTAACTTGAAAAATGCTAAGTTGGAAACCAAAATAGCAAAGGCTATGCTGGGCTTAAGAAATTTATCTGTTCCTTTACCTGAACTTCCATTAAGTAAAGATGACACTGAATTAGATAATCTTTTTTATTCATCTTTATTTGTATCGGACGTTGGACCTGCGATTACACCAGTTTATTTATATACCAGAAAAGCGACCCAAGATGATGTAGATGATTCTGTAGATAGCCTTATAAATCAAGATGCCTCTGTGATATTAGGTGAACCTGTTGCTACAACTAAAGATCTGGCAGATGATATTTTATATTATGAAGCTCATATTGATGGCATTGTTCTTCCATCACTTGAAGATTTAACAGAGGGAGTAGATTATTTTATAGCCCCAGTACTTTCGACAGATCCGTATACTAACGGTGCCGAAATTCCGGCTGGACAATATTCTGGCCTCTCTGAAGCTCAAGCTCAATTATATTTAACACCGGCTGACATAGAAGAGCAAATAGCTAAATTAAATCCTATATTAGCAAATTATGATAAATACAACGGAACGGATGAATTCGGTAACCAATTAAGCGGACAATCATACTACGACGAAGTATTAGCAGGATTAGAAATGACGGCGGACGGGATTACAAATATAGAAAAAGTAATCGAAGACGTAAAAAACGCTGTCTCCGAATATCCGATTAAAGAAGGAGAACAATACAAAAAAGATCTCGCTATTGAAAATTTAGCTAAACTTTTAGTTCATTTAGGTTACATTCGTACAGATGTAACGGATACGGATAGTGATGGCGATGGCACTGTCGATGATGCCGACTACAGATACACTCTAGATGACACACATATCGGTATAGGTGCGACACGTTAGATAGTGAAAAGCTATCTAGACAACTCAAAAGAGTTGTAATAACTAATAATTCAATTAGTCAAATGATGGAGTAACGTCCTGAAGGACTAACTATGATACCCCG
>MDSO01000103.1_pt1 | contig 13751 bp, 9 predicted proteins | sample 1005691 | NCBI WGS metagenome assembly MDSO01 (sample SAMN05526595, study PRJNA338239) | gut metagenome | isolation source: stomach gut content | host: Acanthurus sohal | place: Saudi Arabia: Red Sea | collected 2011-04 | reverse complement strand
AGGATATAAAACAGCGATGATAGGAAAGTGGCACCTTGGCGAAGGTGGACATTCCGATCCGGTGGATTTCGACTACTGGTGTGTTTTACATGGCCAAGGAGATTACTATGATCCATTGATGAAGCAGCAAGGTGTAGACAAAAGATTTAAGGGTTATGTAACAGATATTATTACAGATATGTCACTAGATTTTATAAAAGGAAGAGATAAAGATAAGCCATTTTTATTAATGTGTCATCACAAAGCACCGCACAGGCCATGGATTCCTAGTGAAAAATATAAAGATTTATATAATGACGTAGAAATTCCACAGCCAGAAACATTTAACGATGATTATTCTACAAGGTGCGATGCGGCTCGAGAAGCAGAAATGACAGTAGATCATGACTTAACCTATAGGGATTTAAAATTAGTACCGCCAGAGGGTCAAGTCAAAGTAGCGCCGAGATTCAATAAGATAGCACCGCCAGAAAGTTTGGACGGTTATACTTTAACACCTGTAGAAACGGGCATACCGGTTAGCTTTAACAGTTACGAAGAGTTGAAAAATTTCAAATACCAAAGGTATATGAAAGATTATTTACGTTGCGTCGCTTCTGTTGACGACAGCATTGGCGAAATTTTAGATTTACTAGATAAAGAAGGTATAGCCGAAGACACAATCGTAGTCTACACTTCGGATCAAGGATTTTTCTTAGGCGATCATGGCTGGTATGACAAACGCTTTATGTATGAAGAATCATTAAGAATGCCTTTTGTTATTAAATATCCAAAGGCTATTCAACCAGGCCGTGTAAGTGATAAAATGATTCTTAATTTAGATTTTGCTGAAACATTTTTAGATTTGGCCGGTGTGAAAATTCCAGACGATATGCAAGGTCAGTCCTTTAAACAAATTTTAGAAGACGAAAATGCGCCGGCTATCCAAACTGAAATGTATTATAGATACTGGATGCATTTAGCTGATCATGGAATTTGGTCTCATTATGGTATCCGAACCATGGATTATAAACTTATTTACTATTATGCCGAAGCCCTTGGAAAAAGTGGAACTATAGATGAAACAAGAGAGCCGGCTTGGGAACTCTTCGATTTAAATAAAGATCCTCACGAGCTAAATAACGTTTATGACGATCCTCAATATGCTGATATTATTGTGAAACTTAAAGCTGATTTGTATAAATTAAAGGCCGAAGCTCAAGATAACGAATAAATAATTTACTCTAAAAACTCAAATCAGGATGTTGTACTATTCTATTGTATAGCATCCTATTTTTTATATTGTTTTATTGCGCAATATTTGCGATATAATTTTGTTATTATTTGTTAACTTTTTTTTGTAAAAAATGCTTGATTTTTTTTTGAAGTTTTGATACAATGTCATTATCAAGTCGACTTAAAACAAGTCAAACTTTAGTACAAAGTAAATATAAAGGAACATTGATCAACTTATGGATAGAGAAAGTTTCCTTTGATTTATACATCGACTCAAAATAAGTCGAACTTTAGCATAATATCAAATATAAATAAGTATTAATCAACTTATGGATCAAGCAATTTTACTTTAGATGTCACCTTAAAACAAGTCAAATTTTAATACAAATTTAATATAAAGGAGTATTAATCAACTTATGGATCAAGAAAGTGTAAAAAAATCTATTGCACAAATTTTAGAAGAAAAATTTAGACCAAATAACATTTCTTTTACTTTAGATGACGATGGATTAATATGTTTCGAAGGAAGTATGCAAACTTGGCAAGCTATGGTTGATTTTTGTCATGCAGTTGCAAAATTACCAAATATAAAACATGTTGTGAGTCATATAAAAACCCCAGAAAAAATATATAAAGAGCCTGTAGATAAAACACCGTATTTAAAACTTGGTATAATCGATGAAGTAGACGTTTTAATTATTGGTGGAGGGGTCATTGGATGTGGGGTCGCCCGAGAGTTAAGTAAATATGACATAAATATATTATTAGTAGAAAAAGCTTCTGACATATCTGAAGGAACCACAAAATGCAACAACGGAATGATCCATTCGGGTTATGACACAAAGCCAAACAGTTTAAAAGCAAAATATGGCGTAAAAGGCAATGCTATGTATTCTAAGTGGGCCGAAGAACTAGGATTTCACTTTAACAGAACAGGGTCTTTTGTATGTGGTTTTAACCAAGAGGATGCGGATATAATTCAAGGATTATACGAAAATGGAATGAAAAATCAAGTTCCTGGAATTGAAATAATTTCCGGTGAACGAGCCAGGGAAATTGAGCCGAACATAAATGACAAAGTTATTGTTGCGTTGTGGACGCCGACAGCAGGTTATGTCGAACCGTACGAAGTCGCTTTAGCTTTAGCTGAAAACGCCATTGAGAACGGAACTAAAATTTTGTTAAATACCGAAGTATTCGATGTGTTACAGGAAAATGGTAAAGTAACAGGAGTCCTTACTAATAGAGGTATTATCAAAACAAAGGTGATAATCAATAGTGCCGGATTATACGCTGACGAAATCGCTAGAATGGCCAAGGATGAATTTTATACGATACATCCTAGACGAGGCACTCTCGGAATTTTAGATAAAGAGAACAAAGGAAAATTGCACACCTTTGTTGGCAAAGCTCCAAGCAACTATACAAAAGGTGGTGGACCACAAGAAACTCCTGAAGGAACTTTACTAATTGGGCCATCTGCCAAAGAAGTAGCAGACAAAGAAGACTTGGGCGTGGATAGAGATGATTTAGGCTTTATTTTAGATAAAACTATGGAACTAACCAAAAATATTTCTCCCGATTCCCTAATTACATTTTTTAGCGGAAACAGAGCTGCAACATTTGAAGAGGATTTTATAATTGAACCTTCCAAAAAATTAAAAGGTTTTATCCATGTTGCTGGCATTCAATCCCCCGGACTTGCGTCCGCACCGGCTATTTCAGAAGAAGTTATGAATTTAACTATAGCCGAGCTAGGCCATGAAGTCGCAGAAAAAGTAAATTATAACGCAAACCATGTTTTTACTAAGCCATTTAGAGATTGCTCTAATGAAGAAAGAGAACAATTGATTGCTCAGAATCCAGCCTATGGCAAAGTTATATGCAGATGTGAAACTGTAACAGAAGCCGAGATAATCAATGCGATTCACGGTGTCATACCAGCTACAACTATGGATGCAGTTAAAAGAAGAACGCGTGCTGGTATGGGCAGATGTCAAAGTGGCTTTTGCGGTGCAAAAGTACTAGACCTTTTATCCAAAGAACTAAAAATAAATCCTGCAGAAGTTACCTTAAAAGGACCAAACTCTGAAATTTTGACCGAACAAACTAGAAATTTTCAAAGGGGTGATTCTTTGTGAGAGAAATTGAATTAGTTATTATTGGTGGAGGTCCGGCCGGGTTGGCCGCAGCTGTAAAAGCTTATGAATTAGGTTTAAGAGATATTTTAATCATAGAAAGAGATATCGAACTTGGCGGAATACTGCAACAATGTATCCATGATGGTTTTGGGTTGCATCGTTTTGGTAAACAGCTAAGTGGTAGTTCTTATGCTCAAAAGTTTATAGACAAAGTTGAAGAATATAATATTCCAGTATATTGCAATACCATGGTTATTGAACTTACTGAAGATAAAAAAATTACTGCAGTTAGCCCACAAGAAGGATTACTGCACATTCAAGCTAAATCGATAATTTTGGCCATGGGCTGTAGAGAGAGAACGAGATCACAAGTGCGCATTTTAGGTACTCGGCCAGCCGGAGTTATGACAGCTGGCGCAGTACAGCGCTATATAAACATTGAAGGTTGGAAAACAGGAAATCGTGCTGTAATCTTAGGTTCTGGGGATATCGGATTAATTATGGCCAGACGCATGACTTTAGAAGGAATTTTCGTCGAGGGTGTTTATGAGGTCATGCCAAACTTGGGTGGCTTAAGACGAAACAAAGCACAATGTTTAGACGATTACAATATTCCATTGCATTTAGCCACCACTGTTGTTTCTGTACATGGAAAGCAACGAGTGGATGGGGTGACCGTCGCAAAGGTTGGACCCGATAGAATGCCGATCGAAGGAACTGAGCGTTATATTCCATGTGATTTGTTAGTTTTATCCGTCGGATTAATTCCTGAAAATGAACTCAGTCGAAATGCTGGCCTAGAACTTCACCCTATAACAAAAGGGCCAATAGTGGATACCACCATGATGAGTTCTGTAGATGGAATATTCGTAGCCGGAAACGTCGGCGCTGTATTTGACTTGGTGGATTACGTATCCTTAACTGGTGAAGTAGCTGCTCAAGGAGCCTTGTCCTATTTACGTGGACAAAGAACTCACTCAAATTCTATAGAAGTTATTGCTGGAGACAATGTTTCATTCATTTTTCCTCAAAATTTTTATGCTACTAAAGATCACAAAGACAATGAAAAAGCCACTTTATATATGCGAGTTAAAAAAACTATGAAAAAAGTACGTTTAGAAGTAACTTGCAATGGTCAAATAATTGCTACTAAAAAAGAACGATTTGCTACACCACCCGAAATGCTATCTATAGATATACCGGTAGATAAGATTTTAGATGGCCAATTAAAAATTAATGTATTGGAATAAGGAGTTAAAATTGTGGTTGAAAAAGAATATATTTGTATAATTTGCCCGGTTAGTTGTGATTTAAGTTTAACAGATGACAATGGCGATTTAAGCGTTAGCGGAAACACTTGCAAACGTGGCGAAATATATGCTAAAAATGAGTATACTAAACCAGTTAGAATGATAACAACTACGGTTGCTATATCCGGCAGTGTTCACCCTCTTATTCCTGTTATAAGTACGGATATGGTTCCGAAAGAAAAGTTAAAAGAATGCATCAATCTACTTTATAATTTACAATTACAAGCGCCAATTAAAGAAGGTGACATTATTGTAAAAAATATTTTAGATACAGGTGTCGATATAATTGCTGCTAAAAGTGTAAAAAAACTGTAAAAAAGTTAACTAAGGGAGCTGAAAATTTTGAAAAAATATGTTTTAGTTATTGATGAAGGGACAACCGGAACAAGAGCATTAATATACGATAAAAAATTTGAAATAGTTTCACAAAGTTATCTAGAATTTACGCAGTATACACCCGCAGAGGATAGAGTAGAACACGACGCTATGGAGATATATGAAAAAACTATAAACGTATGCAAAAAGGCCATTGAAAGTGCTGGAATCGATGTTAAAGAAATAGCATCTATCGGAATAACCAATCAACGTGCAACGTGCGTAGTATGGAATAAAATTACAGGTCAACCGTTATACAACGCTATAGTTTGGCAAGATGTCCGAACTACCGAAGATTGCAATAAAATCAATGCAAGCGAATGGGGCGAAAAGGCTCGAGAAAGAACAGGTTGGACAGTTAGTCCAGTGTACACATCAATGATGATGAAGTGGTATATCGAAAATGTTCCGCTAATAAAAACTGCTGTCGAACAAGGAACGGCCTTAATGGGAACTATCGACACATGGCTAATTTGGAACATGACTGGACGAAATACACATGCGATGAGTTATTCTAACGCATCGGTAACGGGCAGTTATGATTTAATAAATAACGAGTGGTACAAAGAATTTTTAGATTATCTTGGCGTACCGGTGTCAATTTATCCTACAGTAATAAATGATTCAGGAGATTATGGATCAACATATCCTAGTTTATTCGGTGAAGCTATACCGATCAACGGAGCCATTGCCGACCAACATGCAGCATTGTTTGCCCAAGGATGTATAGACAAGGGAAGCGGAAAAATCACAAACGGAACTGGTTCATTCTTAGACATAAACATTGGCAATAACCTAGTTATTTCTAACGAAGGACTAAACACAGTTATAGCATGGAAAATAGGAGATGAATTCACCTACGCATTAGAAGGCTATGAATCCGTAACCGGCTCAGCCGTACAATGGTTAAGAGATGGATTAGGAATTATAGAGCAAGCTCCGGAAACCGAGGCCATGGCAGAAAGCGTAGATAATTCTAATGGGGTTATATTTGTTCCGGCTTTAGCGGGTCTTAGTGCACCGTTCCATGATTCTTCTGCTCGAGGCACTATCTTCGGTATAACCAGAGGTACGACTACAGCTCATATTGTTAGGGCTACACTCGAAGGTGTTGTTTATCGGCTTAAAGATATTTTAAATGCTGTCGAAAATGAATCGAAAGTTAAAATGACTCATTTACGTATCGATGGCGGATTATCTAAAAATAATTTTTTAGCTCAACGTATGGCCGATATGCTCGATGTAGAAGTGCAAAGACCAGCTTCTGTCGAAGCCACTGGCCTAGGTGCAGCACAAATGGCTGGTCTATATTGTGGTTTTTGGTCCATGGAGGACTTGAAAAATGCTATGACTGTAGATAAAATATTCACATCTAACATGTCCAATGACCAAAGAGAAGAAAGATATAACATTTGGACTGATAGAGTTAATCGTTGCCTTAACACTATTCATCGAAATTAATCAAAGGCTAGAAAGTACTCATTAATAATGGCTGACCTATATTGTGGTTTTTGGACAATGGAGGACTTGAAAAATGCTATGACTGTAGATAAAATATTTATATCTAATATGTCCAATGACCAAAGAGAAGAAAGATATAACATTTGGACTGATAGAGTTAATCGTTACCTTAATACTATGCATCGAAATTAAATGACAGAAATTAAAAGATCGAAATTAAAAGCTAGAAATTATTAAAGATAGAAATTAAAAGGAGCTTATTAATCATGAGTCAAAAAAATTTACGTCCATTTTTGGATGCAATTCAAACAGAATTGCCAAATGTAACAATTTTAGAAAGAGTCGAAGATAGATTAGTATATGCTCATGGATGTTATCCACTTGAGTACAAATGGTTGCTTCAAGGCCCGTATCCATACTTGCCCTCAGCAATTTTAATGCCAAATAATACTCAAGAGATTAGCGATATCATGAAGCTTTCTCTAAAACACGAAATTGGAATTATTCCATTTGGTGGTGGTTCAGGCATTGTTGGCGGAAGTATTGCTGAAAACGAAGAAGTTATGATTGACACAAAAAGACTTCGTGATTTTAAAATTAACCCAATAAATTGTACAGCAAGAGGTGGAGCTGGCCTAACAGGTGCGGATTTCGAAAACATGCTAAACGAGCAAGGATACACTTGTGGACAATATCCGCAATCATTCCAAAGTGCTGTTATTGGAGGCATGGTATCTACTCGAGCGATCGGCACATTTTCAACTAAATATGGCAAAATGGACGACATGGTTCATACTCTAGAAGTAGTTTTGCCGAACGGCCATATATATAATAGCCACACAACACCAAAAGCTTCTACTGGTCCAGAATTAGATCAACTTTTCCTTGGCGCAGAAGGTGTTTATGGAATTGTAACAGCGGCCGAAATAAAAATTTATCCTGTAGCCGAAAAACGTTATTTCGAATCGTATACTTTTGCCAATACTGAAACAGCTTTAAATGCAATTAGAAAATTTATTCAGAACAATGTACGTCCAGCCGTCATTCGTTTATACGATGAAGAAGAAGCGATACCAAGAATCGAAAAATTTAATTATGAAAAAGGTCACGTTATATTAATAGTAGGGTATGAAGGTCTTGCCAAGCAAGTCGATCTTGAGAGAGAACTTGTCCAAGAATATTGCGAGGCACATGGCGGAGTGAACAAGGGCACTGAGGCAGGAATCGACTGGTTCAATGCTAGGTTTTCTACTAAAAAAATGTTGGATCACGATGCTATGCGCGGTGGAACGGCCGACGCAATAGAAGTAGCCGCACCATGGGATTGTATAGTAAATGTGTGGAGAGAAATGAGAAAGGCATTAGAGCCACTTTGCTCAGGGATAGATTGTCACTTTTCACATGTATATCATACAGGAGCTAGCGTATACGTTATTTTCCACGCTGAAACTGGTGGAGACGATTTTGAAGGCGCAAAAAGATATGAAGAATGTCTAGAAGTTGCTATCACTACAAGCTTAAAATATGGTGGAAACGTATCTCATCACCATGGTAGTGGAAAGGCGAAAGCCAAGTATCTCGTTGGAGAACATGGAGAGACTGGTATGGAAGTTATGCGAGCCATTAAAGATGCATTAGATCCTCAAGGCTTATTAAATAAAGGAGTGCTCGGACTATGAGAGAATTTAAATTAGAAAATTATATGGAGGAACTTAATAAACAAGTAATTCATATGGATCAAGCTGTATGCTATTGTCCGGAGTTTAGAGCTACCAGGATGATGAATCAGTATCCATCCCGTAGGCTACAAATAGCACGAGCAATATTAAAAGGCGAGATGGAGCTATCTGATTATGCTGGCAAAATTAACTTTTTCGGAATCCTTTCTCGTCAGGGCGAAAGATGGCAAAACTTTGGGGAATGTCCTGCCGATTGTACGGACATCACAATTTTGGCTAGAGCAATGCTTTTAGAAAAAGGATATAACTCACCTTCAACCAATGCATTTAAAGAAGCACTTAAAAATGGTACGGCTTTTGAAAAAGCAACTTGGAATTTACCTGTTTCCGAAGATTCAAAAGTTGCTATTTTACTAGATTCAGATACTGCTAACATTTGTGGGGCCGAAAATAGTTTTAATGAATATTGCAAGAAAAATAATATCGCTTTTGTAAACAATGCAGAAGCCGAGTTTATCGGATTCGAATATTTTGCTTACGGATTAGTTGAAGAAGGAATAGCACACGTAAAATCATTAGTAGATAAATATAACAACATGAATATAGATAAAGTTTTAGTCCTTTCAGCTAAAGCAGCGTATGTATTAAGATGGTTAGTAAAAAGGCTAGATATCCATCCGAATTTCGAGGTTGAGTATCTTCCCGAAAAATTATCACCTATGCCACAAAAAGAACGCACTTATGTTTATAGTGGTAGCTTTAATACTCGATATCTCATGAACTCTGATTTAATTAATGACTTAATACCTGCTGAAGATAATACACAAATTCCGACTTCTCAAGAATTTATACCTCTATTAAAAGGAAATAGTCGAGCAAACAAATTAACTATTTGGCAAAAACCAATTTCAGCCGAGTATAAAGAGTACGCTTTTTGCGACAAAATGGCCGATGCTATCAAAGCCGATGCTCTTAAAGATATTAAGGCAGCCGAAGCTAGTCAAATAGTAGTATTTGAGCCAACAGCATATAAAACATTAAAACAAGAGTTTCCGGATACCAAAGTAATTTATTATTTAAATCTTTTATAAGACATTTTATTATTTATATAAATTGAGGGGAATTAGCGAGTCTCTATAAATTATATTAAACGAGGAATTAGCGAATAATTATAAACAAAGATAAAACACAAAAAATAAAATTATAAGCAAACATACTAGGGGGAAAATAAAATGAATATTCTTTTTATTTTAGCAGGATTTGGTAGCGGTGTATTGGCTGCAAGTATGGGGTCAATCATTGCATTTACATTATGTGGTATGCTCGCCGTTGCGGCTTCATTAGTAACGGCGTACGGTGCCGATGCTGGCTTTTTAACGCATGGATTTAGCACGTTAACATTCGGGCCATTTTTAGGGCCTTACGTGGCCTTTGCTTCAGCAGTAGCTACCGCCGGCTATGCTGGTTACCGTGGTCATTTAGAATCAGGCACAGATATTTTTACACCATTAGAAAAATTTAAAGACGCAAAAGTTTTATTAGTTGGCGGTTTGTTTGGTGCATTAGGCGAAGTTCTGTTACAACTTTTTGCACATTTAGGATTAGCGCCTCTAACAGACGGCGGAGCTTTAGTCGTAGTAATCATAGGTATTATTGCAAGAATTCTATATGGCAAAGGTAGGATTTTCGGAAAATATACAGGCAGTGAACCAAGAAGATTTTTCCCGAATAAACAAGAAACAATTTATGATGCTATAATAGGTGGCGGAATTGGATTATTAACAAGTACGCTCGCACTATTTTTGATTCAAACCGGTGTAGATCAAACAGCTATGTCTTATTATCCATTTATCTTCTTTGGAATTTCTGCAACAATGTATTACGCAACTGCTGGTGGCCAACCAATCCCAGCTACGCACCATATAACTTATCCTTCAGCAGCCGCTGCTCTTGTTGGTATACAAGCTTTCGGACCAATAGGTTTAGTTTTAGGTATAATTTTTGGTATATGTACATCTCTTTTCATGGATATAGTTGCAAAAACTTTCAATAGTCATGTTGATACTCATATCGATCCACCGGCTGTCACTATTGCAACTTTCTTCTTTATCCTAACTTTTATAAAATTTTTATTTATCTAATTAATTATACCCCTCTTAATGCAATCATTTAAGAGGGGTTTTTCTAGCCTCTCCGACCTGGCCATAGCCGGAAACTTAAAAAGCGAATATGAACTTCGCACTTGTACTTGACCTTAGCCTTCCGTCCCCCGGAAGGTGGACGCGAAGCGGACGGATAGAGTAAAAGAGCGAAGCGACTTTTATTGATTGTTATACATGCACATGTATTCGCCATGGGCATCGATCATTTCGTCGCACATAGAAACTATATCATCCAAACTTAATTCGGCAGCGGTATGAGGGTCCATCATGGCCGCATAATAAATATCTTCTTTCTTTTTAGAAATGGCCGCCTGAATAGTTAAAAGTTGTGGCATAATGTTGCTTATATTCATTGCTGCTAATTGAAGTGGCAATTCTCCTACATAGCATGGCATAATACCGGATCCATCCACCAAGCAAGGCACTTCTACACATGCATCATCTGGCAAATTCGATATCAATCCGTTGTTGATAACGTTACCTCCGATTTTGTACGGTTTGTTGGTGACAATAGCCTCCATGATTCTGGAAGCATATTCTTTTGAACGCTCATGGGTTATTTTCGAAAAGTCGCCGTGATGCATAATTTCATCCCTAAAATCATTCCACTTTTTAATTTGCTCCTCGCATCTTCTTGGATACTCATCTAGCGGTATATTGAAATCTTCGATTAATTGAGGATATTTACTTTTTATAAAAAATGGATTATATTCTGCATTATGCTCGCTGGATTCCGTACAATAATAACCTAAGCGCCTAATATATTCGTATCTAACCATATCCTTATGCTTTTGAGACATATTTTTATTCATTGCTCTTTGTCTAATTTCCGGATATAAGTCATTACCATCTTTATCATAGATATTCAATAACCAGGCCATATGGTTTATTCCAGCAATCAGTTCTTTTCGACCTTCTATTCTGTCTTCCATATTTAAGGCTTCCAACAATTCTTTTGAGCAAACCTGAACACTATGACACAATCCAATAGTTTTTACTTTAGTATATCGTTGCATGTAGCCAGTTAAAATAGCCATGGGATTTGTATAATTCAGCAACCATGCATTCGGACAAACTTCTTCCATATCCCTTGCAATTTCAGCCATAACAGGAATGGTTCTTAGGCCACGCATAATTCCGCCGATTCCTAATGTATCTGCTATTGTTTGGTTTAGGCCATATTTTTTAGGTATATCGAAGTCAATTTTTGTACAAGGTTCATAGCCACCAACTTGAATTGCATTTACTACGAAATCCGCATTATGCAATGCATCTTTCCTTCGATCAACGCCCAAATAAGATTTTATAGTTGCTCGATTTTCATTGTCATTAACGTTTATTGCGTCTAACATTGTTTTGGATTCTTCTAAGCGTTGTGGATCAATATCGTATAACGTTATTTCAGCATCTCTTAAAACGTCGGAATGCATGCAATCGCCGAGTACATTTTTAGCGAATACAGAACTTCCGGCACCTAAAAAAGTAATTTTCATAATTATTTACAGCTCCTTTGATTAGGAATAGACTCTCCGCCTAAGCTCTCCTTCTAGGAGATCTATCAGCTTTAGCTGACAGAGAGTTTTAGTTTATTCTACCAACCCTTGTTCGGACAATAGCATAAGCCGAGCTAATTCCAGATGCTTATCAACGGCCTCTGGCGCAGGACCACCGGTTACCTTTCTATCTAGTACACATTTTTTTATAGATATTGCGTCATAGATATCATCTTTAAATACGTCGGAAATTTTTTGATATTCCTCTAAAGGAAGAGATTCAAGAGTATAATTATTATTTGTGCACAACAGCACTAATCGGCCAATAATATTATGAGCATCTCGGAAAGCCACACCGTTTTTGACAAGATAATCCGCTGCGTCCGTTGCGTTAGTAAATCCACCGACGGCTGCTTCGTACATTCTCTGCTTATTAAAGGTTATGGTGCTTAGCATTTTAGTAAAGATTGGTAAGGCCATTTTTATTGTGTCCAAACTGTCGAAGACAGCTTCTTTATCTTCTTGCATGTCTTTGTTATAAGCTAAAGGGAGACCTTTTAAGACGGTTAACAATGTTACTAAATTTCCGTATACTCGTCCACTTTTGCCTCTTACTAATTCAGCTATATCCGGATTTTTCTTTTGTGGCATTATAGAACTGCCGGTGCTATAAGCGTCATCTAGTTCGATAAATTTAAATTCATGAGAATTGAATATAATGATTTCTTCACTAAATCGGCTAAGGTGCATAGCTAGGCTTGCGCATGAATATAGAAAATCCAAGCAAAAATCTCTATCAGAAACTGCGTCGAGACTATTTTGACAGATTGATTTAAAGCCTAATAATTCAGCTGTTAACTTTCTATCTAAAGAATAAGTTGTAGTAGCTAGGGCACCGGCCCCTAATGGCATAGAATCAGCCATGTCTCTAGCAAAAGAAAAACGTCTATAATCTCGGGTAAACATTTCGAAATAAGCCATCATATGGTGTGCCAACGAGATTGGTTGAGCACGTTGTAAATGAGTGTAACCAGGCAAAAATGTTTCCTTATTTTTTTCAGCTATATTATATATGCTTTGCAACAATTCTAGGATTAATTTTTTAATGTCCACAATTTCATCCTTCAAGTAAAGCCTCATATCCACAGCGACCTGATCATTACGACTTCGTCCGGTGTGGAGTTTTTTGGCCACATCACCGATACGCTGAGTCAGCAAGGTTTCAATTAACATATGGATATCTTCGCTATCTTGATCTAAACTGACCTTTCCGGTCTGAATATCATTAAGAAGATCTGTCAATCCTTGTTGGATCTGTTCACTATCACTCAGGCTAATAATACCCTGTTGGCCCAACATTTTCACATGAGCCATGCTACCCTTGATATCTTGTTTATACATTCTATAATCGAAAGATAGAGATGAGTTGAAATGATCGGTCATAGAGTCTGTGGCTTTAGTAAAACGTCCATCCCAAAGTTTCATCTATTTCGCCGCCTCATTTTTTTGGTGCATAAGCGCTCTAACTTTGGAAGGTAGACCAAATAGGGTAATAAAGCCGTCTGCGTCGTGATGGTTATATAAATCACCCGTAGTAAAGCTGGCCAGATCTTCACTGTATAAAGAGTAGATTGATTCGGCCCCTTGATGAATAATATTACCTTTGTATAATTTTAGGGTTACTGTTCCGGTCACAAACTCTTGTGTAGAATTTACAAATTCGGCTAGAGCGTATCTTAGTGGAGTAAACCATTTTCCATCATAAATTAAGCGAGCATATTCTAGGGCCACTTGTTGTTTATACTGATATGTTTCTCTATCTAGGGTTAAATGCTCCAACATTTCGTGAGCATAATATAGAATTTTGCCGCCCGGGGTTTCATAAACACCTCTGGATTTCATGCCGACAACTCGA
>MDSO01000102.1_pt1 | contig 13803 bp, 5 predicted proteins | sample 1005691 | NCBI WGS metagenome assembly MDSO01 (sample SAMN05526595, study PRJNA338239) | gut metagenome | isolation source: stomach gut content | host: Acanthurus sohal | place: Saudi Arabia: Red Sea | collected 2011-04 | reverse complement strand
TTTACTACTGAAGACTTCAGATTTACCTACAAGCCTAATTCTATGTATGTGTTTGCTATGAGATGGCCGGAAGATGGTGTGCTGAAGATTAAAACATTCGGATCTAAAGTTAAGAAATTCAATGCTAATATTACTAATGCTCAAGTTTTAGGTTGCGATGCTCCATGCGAGTTCATTGAATGTGCTGAGCACCTAACTATTATTTCTAAGCATAAAGTTGCAAATCCTAACTTGCCGGTTTGTATTAAGTTGACTATTGATTAATCCAAGTGCATGAAAAAAAAAGAGAGGGCTGAAATCCTCTCTTTTCTATATCTTTTAAATACTAAGGTCAAGTACAAAGTTCAAGTGCTAAGTTCAAGTGCAGGCAAAAAAGAGAGGACCAAAATCCTCTCTCGTTACCTTATCTCAAATAAAAATTAACAAAATTTTATATTATACTTTTGATATTCTAATAATAGTCAACAAATTATATATACATATAAACTAATACAAGTACATATAATAAGAGAGTAGGAATTTTCTTACAGTAGAAAATATCGTTTTGCAACAAAACAAATTAATAGGAGGAAATAAAAATGAAAAAATTATTATCTATGGTATTAGCACTTGGCATGATTGCTAGCATAAATCCAAGTGTTTTCGCTTTGAGTACCGAGAATGTTACAATCATTAAAAACGAAATCGAAATATCAGAGATTCTTAAAGAGAAAGGTTTATATGATGAAAGCGAAGAAGTTTTAGCAGTTATTGAAATAGATAAATCCACTCCAGAAGTCAGTTCAACACCTAGTCCGCATAGAGGTATATTTACCAAAGATATATATGTAGAAATAGATGGTGCTTATAGCAGGACGGAATATTCTGCTAAATTTACACACAATCTTCCTCCTGGATCTTTTGATTTAGAACTGCCTTTCAGCTCCGGCCGGATATTAAATGACAATCTTGGATTAAAAGTCGAACTATTTGAATCAGCGCTTGGATATGAATTAAATGATTCGACAACGGATAAATTCTCTTACGATTCTGAACACTATTCTTATCCATTTACGGTTAAAGGACATATAAATTATGACGGGGAATACTATAAAGTTTATGATAAGGATTTAATATTTGATGATTATATTGGGCAAATTTCTGTTGAACGTGAAACAGGTTATACGATTAAGGTGGTAAAACAACAGGTTGAATAGTTATGAGTAAACCTAGAAAATTTCTAAGGGTAAATCAACTTACCTGAGTAACTACAACTATAAGGCACGCTTTCTCCCTCCGTCAGCTAACGCTGACACCTCCCCCGCAATTTTGTGACAGCTCCCTAACTTCTCAGTCTTCACAACATTGCAAGGTAGCCACGCACTTAAGCCTTCCTCCTAGAGGAAGGTGGCCGCTTCGCTACCGGATAGAGTTGCAGCGCAGCTGCGCCCTTGACCTTCGCCTTATTCAAATTCTATTCGTTCAACATGCAAAAAAAAAGAGAGGACCGAAATCCTCTCTCTTATAAATTATAGCTTATTTTGTCTTTGTTGCTACTTATCTCGCAATTTTAATTTATTTTGTCATAGTTGCTACTCTTGTCGCAATATTGAAACTATAATCCATTCCTAATGCTTCTGCTAACGGTTTCAATGGTACATATGCTCTGTTGCTACTATCTACTCTCATTGCTTCGCCCATTATTATTGGTGTTCCGTTTGCTGTTACTATTTTGGATCCATTTCTAAACGTTACTAAACTTGATCCTGGCATTCCCACTAATCCATCTACTATAGTTACTGTTAATGTCCCCTTTTCATCATTATGCGATACTACCGCACTCGGATCAAGATCGAATATTGTGGCTATATCTCTTATATCTACCATTGTCCATCCACTTGTTGTTAGTTTTGGATTAGATGTTAATCTTTTCGCCACATTGTTCACTGCTAAACTTCCTGCGTTGAAATTAATTTGTGATGTGAACGTTGTTGCTTGTTGTCCACTTCCCATTCCTACATATAAATAGTCTTTAAAAATTATGCTGTCATCCCCTGTAAAATCTATTGCATCACCTGATAGTTTTAGATCATATCCTCCTCTAGGTGTTCCAGCCCAAATATCATACTGTATATCTTTAATAGTTATTGTTCCTGGTGTTCCATGCGATTCTTCTTTTATCGTAAGTATTAATGTCCCTTTATCTCCATCAAATGATTTATCTACCGCTAAATCAGAGGTACCATCTGTTGTTACTGTTCCATTATTAAATGATCGGCCATCCATTCCGATATCTTCTAATTCAAATATAAGCTTTCTGCCGTCTTGTAACATTCCTGGCTTAGTTTCTTTTATTATTATTACTCCTGTTTTTTGCTCCTTGTATCCTGCATCTACATACACCGAATCGGCTACCACTGTAAACGGCTTGATTACTGTTCCTATCGTTACTTGCTCTTCTTCCTCTTTAAAATTATCGCTTTCTACTACTAATCCTATATCTCCGGCCGTCGATTTCACAGGAGCACTAAGTTCAAACCTTAATATTAGTTCGTCTAATACTTTATGCCAACTACGTGCTGCAAATTTATCATTCTCGGAGAATACTCCTATTTCGTCCACACAATAATCATATAACTCGTCCAAATCCAATATATATTCATCATCTTCATCTTCAAAGAAAATGTCGAAAGCCTCAAGATCAGATTGTTTGATAGAACGACCATCAAATTCTAATTCAAAATTAGGTTCATCGGCCATTTTACCATTTTTGAGCGTTAAGTAAAATTCATCTCTAGTATCAATTACATCTTCTACAAGTTCTTGTAAAGCCACTTCAACAGAAGAAGCATTTTGTCCGGATATAACTTCCGCTTCTTGCAACACTTCTAAGGCTACATTGTCGTTTTGAACTTCTGCTATTACAAATCTTTCACTAATTTGTCCACTATATTTAAAGTCAATATCGTCAACTTTATTTCCGTCAAACTCTAGTGTTGTTTCATCTACATGATGCACAACCATCTCAACCGCTCCGGCTGATATAGAAGAATATCTTCCGTCTACATCTACTGGAATATCATGAAATTCAATTCCGCCTTCATATTGACGATCACGTTTTGCCTCATCGTTATCTCCTGGCATTTTGGCTTGATCTGTCTCATCTATGATTCTAAGAACCATCTCTTCTTCTTCCACTGCTAGTACTTCTACTTGGACATATGGCTCATACGTTCTTAATCCACCTGTTAACTCTATATAATCCGCTAATTTTCCTTTATATGGAGATAAATCGTCTGGCATGTGCTCTACATTTACTTTTTTATCCCAAAGTCGATCGCCTTGACTTAAATCAAATCTTAAATCAGATTCTTTTAATTGCAAATGTATTATAAATCCACCCGTACCCTCTTTTAAATCAGCTTTAGCTTTACTATATCCATTAGCCTCAAAAGTACCACTGAATATAAATTCTTGGTTCTCTTCTACATCAAATATTCCCAGATTGCCTTTTCCTGAAACAGATAGTTTTCCTGGCCTTTTTGCTGAAATATCCGCCGTAGCGTTTGTAACTACATTTGAACTAAGTAGTAATTTTGTTGTAGCTGCAAAACCTCCGGAAAATTGTATAGAAGGTGCTTTCCCGGTTACTGTAAATGCAAGTGGAATATAAAGCCTAGAATTTGAGCCCTTATTAAAGTTTTGATATAATTCAATATCTAGAATATTATCATTGCCATATCTATCTTTAAATAAAGTGAATTCTTTGAAATATATCTGTGTTGTTTCACTTCCCGGGTATTTAATATCAATGCTATGATAACGTAGTGTCTCCTTATCATCATTAGTCGTATCCTCATTATGTGGTGTAGCAGGAGTGTCAAATAAGTCTGATTTACCTCGAGGATCTTCAGAGTCAAAAGAAGATAGATTTCGAACAAAGCCATCTCCGGCGCTATTAATCTTTTTATTTACATAAACAACACCTTTTCCATTGTCTGCTGGAATTTTTTCAAATAGATATACTTTTGAAACCTTGTTGGCAGGTAAATTTATATGACCATTATTAGAAATAATATTATCTTTGTAATAACCTACCGATTTAGCATACTCTTCAGATACATAAGATGTATAATTACCGTATTCATCTATAGAAAAGATTCTATTTGCATAGTCAGTGTTTATATCATTTAGTGAACCATTTAATAAATTAGCATTTTTTGAAAAATCCGGTAAAGCATAAACTGTGTGTCTATCAAAACCGTCAAAATCACCTAAGTCAGTACCTTCAGGTAGAGCGTTATTTCCTATAGTTGGCTCAAAGAGATGATGATTAAATTTTCCATCCGTAATTGTTACATAAAATAAAGCTGGAGAAGCTTCCGAAGCGCCATATGCATTATCACCGTTCTGGATGTTGACATTCTTTGCTTCATGGTTTGGCTCAGGATTAATATATTTAAATTGATCTAATAATAGCATAGATTCTTTGGCCATGAAAGGTGTTTTTGCAGCATGCGTGATAGTTGGCACAACCGAAGTAATGATGGTAGCTGCCATTAACATTGCTAATTTTTGACGTAATTTCATCTGTATATCCCCCTTATATTATATAGATAAATTTATTTAGCTAAATTTTTATATTAAGAAATCAATAACAAAAAACTTATTGTCATATTCTAAATTATATATTAATTTCTATAAAAAGTCAATAATCGACGATATATTGTAATGTATATGTAATAAGATATTGAACTATTACAGATAAAATATTTTTTTGTTGTAGAATTAATTTAATAAAAAAAGAGAGAACCGAAGTTCTCTAAATTTGCAAATTAAAGTCATAATTACTGAATAAATGCAGTACTAACTGTAGCTACTCTCGTTGCATCATTCCAATATACATGTAAACCTAAAGCTTCAGCAATTGGTCTGATTGGTACATAAGCATGGTTATCATCACTGATAGTCATAGGTTGACCCATAATAACAGGAGTACCGTTTACAGTAAGAATTTTGGAACCATTTCTAACTGTAACTAAAGTTGAACCAGTTTCGCCGATAGTACCATTTACAACTGTAATAGTCATAACACCGTGCTCATCATGGAAGGCTGCAATTTTATCTTGAGGTATACCAAAGAAAGCAGCGATATCACGAATACCGATCATGGCCCAGCCGTTTAACATCATAGGAGGAGTCATAGGTCTTTGAGTTTGACCATTTACAACAGTTGTACCAGAATTGAAATTAATTTGTGCAGTAATAACTTCTACGGAACTAACTAAATTAACCCCAACATTTAAATAATCGTTAACTTGTATTTTCTTCTCAAACGGCTTCTCGCTTGTATTAGTATGATCAAGAGCGCTACCGCCAATTTGTAAATCATAAGCTCCTCTAGGAGTACCGGCCCAAATATCGTATTGCATATTTTCTATAGTAATAGTACCCGGAATATCATCTGATTCTTCAGAAATAGTAATTATTAAATTGCCATCATCAAATTTTGGCGATGCCACTTCTAAACCGGATTGACCATCCGTTTTAACCGAAGCTGTGTAGACAGATCTGCTATCCATTCCGATATCTTCGAGGTTGATTACAATTTGGCTACCATCTTGGAACATTTCAGGTTGGGTTTCTTTAAAAGTAATTGTTCCTGTTTTTTGTTCTTTAATTCCAAGATCAACTGATACAGGTGGAGCTGTATAAGTAAAGGATTTTTTTACATCACCAATAATAATTTCTTCTATGTTATTTTTGAAATTTTGACTTTCTACACTTAATTTAATATCCCCCACAGAACCATTCAAATCAGCACGTACATCAAAACTAAAAGTAATTAGATCTAAAATTCTTTCCCACTCACGTTTAATAGTATCTAGATCCGTGTCGTCATCTTCATCATAATTTTCCATGTCAATCCATGCATCATATAGATGATCAATATCTAGTATATATTCATTATCGTCTTTTTCAAATATACGATAATCTGCTTTATTTTGGATAGGAACACCATCTAAATAAAACCAAATATTTTCTAATGGAGTACTCATTATTCCATTTTCGATTTTCATATAAAATTCATCTCTTATGTCCAGAGTATCATCTACTAATTCTCTAAGAGCAATTTCAACAGTAGAACTATCTTGGCCAGTTAAAACATTAGCTTCTTCTAAAGCTTCTATTCTAATATTTTCATCTCTTACTTCTGCGATAACAAAAGTTTCTTCTACAGTATTAGCATCATAAAAATCTAAGTCGTCAACTCTGCCTCCTTTAGCTTTATATTCAAGAGTCTCAGGGTTAATTTGTGTAATACTAATTTTTATATCGCCAAGTGAAAGTGTAGTTTTTCTATTCACGTCTATTGGTAATTGACAGAATTCAACTCCACCCTCATGTTTACGATTAACGGATTGATCGGTTATTCTAACAACCATATTATTATCTTGAACAGCTAAAACTTCTACTTGAATAAATTCTTCAAAGCCACGTAATCCGCTTGCAAATTGTATATAATCAAAAAGTCTTCCTCGGGCATCTATAATTTCTTCAGCGGTAGATTGACCATCTAATTCTTTATTCCAAAGTCTATCTCCTGCTTTAAGGTCAAAGTTTAAATCATCATTATCTAATTCAAAAAGAAAAACACCGTCACTACCGTTTTGAAGTTCAGTCTCTGACTCTAAGTCGGTGGCACTACCATCAAAGGTTCCTTCAAATACTTTTAGCTTGTTTTCGGCAATTTCAAAGATACCAAGATCACCTTTTGCATTAGTAGAAAGTTGGCCTTCTCTTTTTAATTTATAATCTACAAGATCCGTAATTATTCTAGACTGAAGCTTTAGTTTAGCATAAGTAAATTCGGATCCCATAATTTCAATAAATGGAGCTTTACCTGTTAATGAAAATGCTATTGGAATATATAAATCGGCATTATCAAAATTTCTTTGTAATAATTGGTAAAACTCGCCATCTAAAAGAGTATCAGATCCATAAGTATCTCTAAAAAGAGTAAATTCTTTAAGATATACTTCGGCTGTTGTGCCATCTCCTGTAGTTACCGTATATCCAAGTAAATTGGCTGTCTCATCAATGACACCGGTTTGACCAGCTGGTGTACTCGCCATAGTTTTTATCGGATTAAAAGGCACTATATCCAATTTATGGTTTAACTCAAGAGCAGTATTATCTTCGTTTGGAATTTTATTTATATAAATCTCTTTTTTATAGTCGCCTTCATCATTATCAGATACAATTTTTTGAAATAAATATGCTTCTTCTATATCTTGGGTTGTATTTTTTTCAAAAATAACATTGGTTGCCTTTCTACCTAGAGAAACATATTCTACCTTATCTTTTATGGCAGCATATCTCATGGAAACATAAGAGGTGTAATTGCCATCTTTGTCTATTACAAAAATCCTATCTGCATAATCCTGAGTAGTAGTTATTCTACCATCATCACCTGCATTACCTAAGTAACTATTGTTTTTGGAATAATCTACTAATCCATAAGGTGTATGAGGAGATAAGGATTCGCCAGATTCGCTATCAATTATATACTCGCTTAATCTCTCTGCTTCAAAATCGTTAGAACTTTGGCCATCTTTCTTAGCAGGACCTGGCAAACAATATGCACCTTTTGTTGGAGTGAAAATACTATTACTAAATTTTATGTCAATACCTTTAAGGTGAAATTGTTGAGGAGTTTTCCGACCGTCAATTACCATACTATCGTTATTAGAAATATTTATATTAATAGCTTTTTCATCCGAATGAGTCGTATTTGTAGTCGTTGGATGAACATAGTTAGATGTAGAATACATCACTAAGGCTTGAGTAGCTACAGCACTTTTTGTGATAGCACTAGTTAGAGTTGGAAATGTAGTTGTTATCATAGTAGCCGCCATTAACATTGCTAATTTTTGACGTAGTTTCATTTGTATATCCCCCTGTTTATATATGTGTGATGAATCTTATATTTTATATTTTATATTTATTATTATGTCAGTTACATTTTATGATTTATTTATATGTCGTATTACAAGTAAAATTATATAACAAATATTATAAAAAGTCAATAAATGACAACGTTTTGTAATTTGCGCGTAATAAATTGTTGCATCATTACGAATAAAAGCTAGTAGAGAGAATACTTTATATTTCATAGATATTTGTTCCGTAATATTTAATGTAACAAAAATCAATCTACATAAAGCATTTAGGCTCAGTTTTTAACTTGTGCAATAAAAAGCAGAAATACTAAAATCTTCTTTTAGATTAAAAATTTTTAAATAAACAAAAAAAAAGAGAGACAAAGCTCTCCTTTTAATTATATAAATTAATTTACAAATGTGGCCCTTTGAGATAAAGCATCCCATGTTACTTCTAAACCTAAAGCTTCGGCGATAGGTCTAATTGGCGCATAAGCACGGTCATCATCACCGATAGTAAGAGGTTCTGCCATGATTACAGGAGTACCGTTAACGATTAAGATTTTAGATTTATCCCTTACAGTAATAATAGTAGCACCTTCTTCTCCCATTTTACCGTTAGCAATAGTTACGGTCATAACATCGTTTTCGTCATGGTATGCTGCGATATGAGTAGAAGGAACGCCAAAACATGTTGCTATATCTCGAACACCGATCATAGATGTCCAAGTACTAGGAACAATATATGGCTCCGAAGTTAAGTGAACATGAATACCGTTTACAGTTGCAGATTTATTTCTAAAGTCTACAATTGTTTTAATAGTTTGAGGTGCAATCAGTTCAGTTCCAACAGTTAAATACTCCCTTTCACGAATATTAACAGTATGGTCGCTATCTGATATATATTCTACCATTTCATTTTTAATATCATAATTATCCTCGTCTGCAGCCTCTAACATTTCCTCGTAAGTATCGTTAGTATCATCTAAAGCGCTACCACTTAAGAATAGATCATATTTTCCTTGAGGAGTACCGGCCCATATATCAAATTCTAGATCATCAATAATAATCTCTCCTGGTATGTCATCTGATTCATTTTTTATTGTAATAAGAAGTAAACCTGCATCCGTTGTCTTTATGGAAGCATCAATATCAGAAGTTGAGTCACATTTTATATTCGCATCTATAATGTGTTGACCTTCAATACCAATAATAATCTCAGTATTATCCTCTAACATTTCAGGAGCAGTCTCTTTTATAACAATTTCTCCAACAATTTGATCTTTGACACCAAGATCTAGACGAATAGGTTCCATTGCTATAGTAAATGGATTTTTTACCGATCCGGCCAATAAAGTGATATCTCCATCTAAGAAATTGTCACTTTCTGCTTCAAGATTTATATTGCCAATTTCTGAACGAGACGAAGCAGCAATTTCTAAATCGAAAGTAATAGATGACAACATTGAATGCCAATCCAGATCCTCTTCGTCTTCAATAAATCCATTATCAAGAGCAGCTTCATATAATCTATCAAGATCTAAAATATATTCCATACCTTCACGTTCAGAAGCATCTATCTCATCTCCAAAATCATCCTCGGCTTCAAAAATACGGTTATCATCATTTCTAATAGGTCGAAAATGTTCAAATTCAAATTGAATGTCATCCAAAGATTTGTTGGCTACATAACCATTGTCTAAATTAAAATATATTACGTCTCTGAGATCAACAGTACCTCCAACAAGTTCATTCAATCTAATTGTAACTGTATCTTTCTCATTTTTTTGACGACCAGCTACTAAATCCACCTTAGATTCAAGACCTATAATAAAGTTGTCGGCACTAATTTTGGCTATGTTAAATGTTTCTTCGATGGAATTCGCTGAATTAAAGCTAACTTTATCTACTTTTCCATCTTTCTCTACAAATCTAATATCATCTACTTCTTCGATAGTAATAGCTAAATTACCTATGTTAAGCTCATCTCTTTTATCGACTTCAAATGGAAGGTTTGTAAATTGTAACCCACCTTCATATTTACGAACTATTGGTGCCAAAATAGATTCGTCTATAATTCTAATCACTAATTCATTATCTTCAATACCCAGAAGTTCAACTTGGATATAGTCTTCAAAACCACGTAATCCACCAGTGAATTTGATGTAATTCGCAAGCTTACCTAGTTCACCTTCGTCTTCTAGTTCACCTGCGTCGTTATATTTTGGTGCTACATCCCAGTATCTATCACCTGTTTTAAGTATATCATCAAAAAGTACATCTTTATCACTAAGTGTAATATGATATGTGCGACCACCAGCACTATATTTTTCAAAATCTTCTTCAGGATCATTTGTAGTTACAAAATTACCATTAAATATGAAGTTAATGTTTTCTTCTATTTTAAATGACCCTAAACGACCTTTGCCATCTGTAGACATATAACCTAAAGAATCTAAATTAATGTCTACGAATGAATCATTAACCGTTGTATTAGAATATAGCGGAATATCCCAATTTATAGTAAATAAACCAAATTCATCTCCCACTTTAACTGAAGGTTTAGCACCTGTAACTCGGAAGGCTAAAGGTACAAAAAGTCTTTCTGCGAAGTTGTTGCCCGGACTGACGCGTTGGAATAATAACATTTCAAGGCTCTTATCATCACCATATTGATCACGATATAAAGTATATTCTTTTACATATAATCTAGTACCAATTGATTTAGCATCATCGTCAAAGTAATTATAATATTCCAAATCTCCGATAACATCTCCATATTTACCAAATATCTTAGGTATTTCATTATTTATTATTAACTTGGTTCGATTTAATCCAGCAGTGTTGTCTGAAGTTCCGTTTGGATCTTTTAAAAGATTTAAAAAAATCATTTCATTATCATCAATAGTATCTTTGTCGTTATTTATATCTTTTGTAGCCAGACCAAATAAATATACATCCATATCATAGTCGTCGTCAGACACAGCGTCAAGTTTGCTTAAATATTTTTTAAAACTATTGCCAGCATACTCTATAGAAACAAAAGATGTATAATTTCCTTCGTTATCTATAGTATAAATTCTATGCGGATACAGAAGATCACGAGGATCTGACTCATCACCAGAAGTAGCGCCTTCACTAGATTCAGTTAATTTACTAGCATATGCACGGTCATTATATTGAGACTTATCTGGCATAGCATAGTGATATTCATAATCATTCAAAGGTATTATATTTTTCCTATATTCAGGATTATTTTCTTGAATAGCCTTTGTTTCGAAAATAGTATTATACTGTAGAGTGTAGCTATTATTATCGTCGTTCTTGTCATCGCCATATTGACCCTCACCATTATCTTCGACAATCCAATCGGGCAAATCTGTCAAATCTTTTTTGGTTTCAGGAAATAAACGTTCATCGAAAGCAATATCTTTTCCAGTAATATCAACAACGGCTGGTAGCTGATTAACATATTTAGGATAGCGATCCGTGTGATTTTTAATACCGATATTTATAGCACGATTTTGTTGAGGATAAAGATCACCCAGGTGATCTTGGTGATAACCGTAACTATTATAGCCAGCTTTAGTAGTCATCGAGGTTTTAATAACATCAGCACCTCCGGCAAGAGCATGTGTTGTAACCGGAATCGTACTAGACACGGTAGCTGCCGCTAAGATCATAGCGAATTTTTGACGTAATTTCATTTGTAGTCCCCCTCTTAAGTAATCATATGTTTTTGATCAAAGAGATAACAATTTGGATAATTAATTTAGAAAGTGTGAATTCACTCTTTGATTTTAATTTTATATTTTATATTTTATATTTTTAATCTACCTTTTGAATTATATTATAAATTGCACAATTAGTCAATAAAAACAGATAATTCGTAAATATCATGTAATAAATTCCATAGAGATTACGCTAACAATACAAAACTCGCCAGAATCTACCAGATAAGTTCATTCGTCCACTTTGCTATGACATGAAATTTATCCGAATATACATTGTAATAGAAGAAAAGCATCAACTTTTGGATATAGCTCGATTCATAATAGAAAGAAAGCAGTTATTTTTGGATGCAACCAATAAAAAAAGAGAAGCTTTTTCGCCTCTCTATCTTATCTACTTAGATATATATGCTGTACTAGTCTTTTCATCAAACGTCAGCTCTAATCCGAATATCTCACAAAGTAAATATATCGGCATATAGGATGTTTCTTTTTGATTGGATATGAATATGGGAGTTCTTAATTTTATTACTTCATTATTACCTCCAATATTGACGATAATGTCATATGACGAGCTCGTCAAAGTTACAAAGCCGTTAAATGGCGCTACTCCGTCCGTATTATCTATTGTTAATGTATTTGAATAGTTTTGATTTTGCCCAAACATCAGTTTTGACTGGTCTATTCCTATTAATTTTGTGAACTCTATTATGCTACAAGTTGGCCCAGCTACTATATCCATATATGGTTTGAACAGCATGTTTACCTCTTCGTCATTTGATTTTACGGCTCCTGTGTTAAAGTTTATCTGCAGTGACAGTTTATTCGGATTTTCCGTTATAGTCACAAAATCCTTAACTAACGGCGAAGAATACTTATCCTTAAATGCGTTATATATATCTTCTTTATCTCTGTTACTTATCTTATATAGATCATAATAGCTTGGGTAAGCTGAATGTACTGCTGTCCCTCCGAAGTGTAAAGTGAACTTTTCTTCGTCGTCGCTTTGTATGTCAAATTCTATTTCTTCTATCGTTATTGTTCCAGCCATCTTTTCGGATTCTTCTTCTATTTCTATTACTAATAATCCATCTGCAAAATCATATGCTATTTCTAGTCCAGAATTTTTATCCGTATATATCTTAGCAGATTGTAGTTGATCCATGCTAAAATCCATATCATCCAAGGCGAAAATAAATTCACTACCACTTTTAAAGGATCCCGAGAATATTTCAGATAATATTATTTTGCCAGCCTTCTGGTTTAACTCTTCTGTGTATATTTTGGCTGGCTTCACCTTTATACCATATTCATAATTATTTTGCAGTGGCATAGAAACTAGCCCATCTTTAATGTTCAGACTTTCTATGTTTATTGCTAGATCACCTTTTACGGTTGGTTTCAAAAATAATTCTAGCTCAAATTCTAGATCAGCCAAAATTTTGTGCCAAGAAGTATTTTTATCGGTGGTGCTATATCCTTTAATATATCCTTTTTTATAGGCTAGATCATACAAGGCTTGTAAATCTAAAACGTATTCTCTGCCGGATTTAGAAAGTATTGCTGTATCTGTATTATCGATGCTACCATTATAAAATTTAAATTCTACGTCGTCTAACGAGTAATAGGATATGTCCGCATTTGTAAAGCTTATGTAGAATAAATCTGACATGTCTAAAGCGGATGTATATAATTCACTGAAATTTACTTTTAATAAAAAAGTCTCTTCTTTATCACTGTATTTTGCCTGTACTTCAATATCCATTAAATCCTTTGTAGTATACGGTGATGCTAGCATTAAGCTAGGCCCCATTAAAATAAGAGCAAGTGTACTAAAAATGGATTTTTTGGTCAATAATTTCATACTAAAATTCCTCCTTGTAATTATCAGCATACAAAACAGGGGCACAAAGAAGCCATGCCCCTAACCTCTCAGTCAGCTCCGCTAACAGCTATCCTTGAAGGAGAGCCTTTCATCAACCCTTGAATTGATATGCATGAATTAATTTGAAAATCTCAAGCTTTGTGATTCACTAGCCTATTATGCTCTGCATGAATTAACTCGAAATTCTCAAACTTTGTGATTTGTTAGCCTATTATGCTTTGCATGAATTAATTCGATATTCTCCAGCTTTGTGTTTCGTTAGCCT
>MDSO01000101.1_pt1 | contig 14107 bp, 12 predicted proteins | sample 1005691 | NCBI WGS metagenome assembly MDSO01 (sample SAMN05526595, study PRJNA338239) | gut metagenome | isolation source: stomach gut content | host: Acanthurus sohal | place: Saudi Arabia: Red Sea | collected 2011-04 | reverse complement strand
TAAATCTAAATAAAATTATATCGCCATCTTTCACTACATAATCTTTACCTTCAACGTTTACTAATCCTTTCTCACGTGCTCCATTATAAGATCCACAAGCAACTAAGTCTTTGAAGTTAACAACCTCGGCCCTAATAAAACCTCTTTCAAAATCCGAATGAATTTTTCCTGCTGCTTGTGGAGCTTTGGTTCCTTTTGTTATGGTCCAGGCATGAATTTCTTTGGGGCCTGCTGTTAGATAACTGATTAATCCTAAAAGTTTGTAGCTAGCATTGATTAATTTAGAAAATCCTGTATCGGTAATGCCTAAATCTTCTAAAAATATAGCCTTTTCGTCTGGATCTAGCTCTGAAAGTTCTTGTTCAATTTGTGCGCAGATTACGAAGACTTCGGATCCTTCGACCTCTGCAAATCGGCGTAGTTCCTTTACATATTCGTTTTCTTGACCTAAATCTTGTTCAGCGACGTTGGCAGCATAAAGTGTAGGTTTTTGGCTAATAAGGCCTAAAGAGTTAATTAATATTGATTCTTCTTCGCCTACTATATTAAAGGTTTTAGCCGGATTACCTTCTTCTAGATGAGCATATAAACGCTCTAAAAACTCTGCTTCTTTTTGGGCATTTTTATCGGCCTTGGCCATTTTTTTAGTTTTAGAAATACGTCGTTCTAACACTTCTAGGTCGGATAAAATCAATTCTAAATTTATCGTCTCTATATCTCTAATTGGATCCACAGTTTGGTCCACATGAATTATATTCTCATCGTCAAAACATCGAACGACCTGTACTATAGCATCGACTTCTCTTATGTGGGATAAAAATTGATTGCCCAATCCTTCACCTTTGCTAGCCCCTTTAATTAGTCCAGCAATGTCTACAAACTCACAAAAAGCGGGAATAACTTGTTCGGATTTATACATTTTTTGTAGTACATCCAACCTATAATCTGGTACATTAACTCGTCCGGTATTTGGTTCTATCGTACAAAACGGATAATTAGCTGCGTCAGCCCCCATTTTCGTTAATGCATTAAACAGAGTACTTTTTCCAACATTCGGCAAGCCTACAATTCCTAAATTCATCTATATTTCAATCCCTTCCAAAATTTTTTAAAAATAAGTATGTCTACATTATCATATATTAGATAAGACATTCAAGACCGTTACAATAAAAAAGGCGAGATATCCCGCCAAAAGTTTACTTTATTTTCCCTAGACAAAACCCTAAAATTAATGTTAGAATACAAGGTATGAGCAACAATACCGAAACTGGATCGTGCATTAGTTTTTTAATTTCTTCTTTCGGTTCACATTTTTCATGTTGTTTTTGTGCAACTCTATAATGTCTATAAGTTTGATTAGCCATAAATCACCTCTAATTAAATAATTTTTCATTAACTATAGTTTGTACAAAAACCAAAAATTTCATACAATTTTTAAGGAGCAAAATATGCCAAATATATATTTTCCTAATTTAGGACTTTCATTTAACCTTAATTCAATAGCATTTACCATCTTTGGCTTACCCATTTATTGGTACGGTATCATTATCACCTCGGGTATAATTTTAGGCACTATGCTTTGTGCTTACCTAGCCCAAGTGGAAAAAATATTACCAGATTATATTTACGACTTTATTATGATAGACATTGTTTTTGCTATAATTGGAGCCAGACTTTATTATGTAGCATTCAAGTGGGAATATTACAGTAAAAATATCAGTCAAATTTTCAATTTAAGGCAAGGTGGTATTGCTATATATGGGGCTATAATCGCATCAATAATCGTAGCAGTAATTTACACCAGAATCAAAAATATTAATTTACTTCAGTTCGGAGATATTTGGGCACCAGGACTTCTTCTTGGACAAGCAATTGGACGCTATGGAAACTTCTTTAATAAGGAAGCTTTTGGTGACTACACGGATGGATTATTCGCAATGTGTATTTTAAGATCTGAAGCAGCGCATTCATTAACACCGACAATATTAGATAACTTAGTAATAAAAGAAGGGTTAACGTATATTCAAGTACATCCAACATTTTTTTACGAGTCTACTTGGAATATACTTTTGTTAATCCTATTGTTGATATACTACAAGCATAAAAAAGCTCATGGCGAAATATTCTTTTTGTATATTATAGGTTATGGTATCGGCCGTTTTTGGGTAGAAGGATTACGTACCGATCAGCTTATTATCCCAAGCATAGGAATTCCGATTTCTCAAGTTGTTGCTATTACCTCTATAGTGGTAGGAATTATTTGCTTAATTATTGTAAGAAAAATATCCAGAAAGAGTATTTACAGATAATAACATGAAAATAGACAAAATAGAAATACCTAATAAGGTTATCTTAGCACCCATGGCTGGAATAACAGATTTACCTTATAGAAAAATTTGCAAAACATTTGGAGCCGGTTTAGTTGTGACAGAAATGATAAGTGCCAAGGCCTTATTGTACGAAAATGTGAAAACATGCTTACTGTTACAAATTGATGATTGTGAATTTCCGGCAGCTACTCAACTTTTTGGAAGTGATCCTGAAATTTTAGGTGCTATGGCTAAACAAGTTTCAGAAGGGGCTACAAATTTTATTGATTTAAATATGGGCTGTCCTGCTCCAAAAATTACTAAAAACGGAGAAGGATCAGCCTTAATGCAAAACCCCGAATTAATTTATAGAATTGTGCAAAAAGTGGTAGAGTGTAGTAAAAAGCCTGTAACAGTAAAAATAAGAAAGGGTTACGAAGAAAACAATGCTCTAGAAGTTGCCTTGGCCATTGAAGCGGCTAAAGCATCGGCCATAACAATACATGGACGAACGAGAGATCAATTTTATTCAGGAAAAGCTGATTGGGATATAATCAGAAAAGTCAAGTCGAAACTAAGCATCCCAGTAATCGGAAACGGAGACATTAGGACACCAATAGATGCCGAAAAAATGTTAGCCGAAACCGGATGCGATGCTGTAATGATAGGGCGGGCAGCTATGGGAAATCCATGGATATTTAAAAGAACAGTTAACTATTTAGAAACTGGTGAACTTTTAAGCGAACCTTCCATTTCAGAGAGAATAGATGTTATTTTAAAACATGCTAAAGATTTAATCAAGTTTAAAGGAGAATATATAGGAATTCGAGAAATGAGAGCACACCTTTCTTGTTATATCAAAGCTCTGCCGAACGCCGCAAAGCTACGCTGTAAACTTAATAAAACCACTTCTTTAGCAGAAATGCAGGTTGAATTAAATAAATTATTAGAGTAGGTAGCAATCGTCTACTTTTTTTTGCTTAATATAATTATGTAGCAAATTTAATAAAACCACTCCTTTATCGGAAATGCCAGCTGAATTAAATAAATTATTGGAGTAGGCGACAATCGTCTACTTTTTTTTGCTTAACATAATATAAATATTCAATAAAAATCACTTGCCTTTTTATAATCTATAATATATAATGAAGTCTGTACAAAATCAATTTACATATATTGGGAGGTTTTTATGAAAAAAGCAAAAAATGTATTTATTTGGACTACTTTAAGTATAGTAGCATCAAATTTTGTAGGATGTACAGGGTCTGTTGATGGCCCTGTGATAGAACAATTCGTTTATAATTTTTCCGATCCTCAGCAAAATGCCGTAATGAATGCTATAGATCCGTTATACGAAAATTCTGGCGTTGCTTATAATTTTAATGATAGTGAAGCAAAGCAGAATATTCAAAATGATCAAATAGATAACGCTATTCAAAAAGGTGCTACCCTATTAGTTGTAGGTATGGCGGATATTTCATCTGGCCAAACAGTAGTAGACAAAGCAAAGAAAGCGAAACTACCAATTTTATTTTATAATCAGCAGCCTAAGAAAGAGGTTATAGATTCATACGAAAATTGTTGGTTCGTCGGTTCGGATGCACGTGGTGGCGGACTAATGCAAGGCGAAATAGCCGCCAATACGATACTAATAGATTATGAAAAGTATGATAAAAATGGAAATGGAACTATAGAATATGTGATGATCCGTTCCGATTTATCTCATCCAGAAGCTAACGGACGCACCGAAGCGAGCGTTACTAGAACAAATGAACTATTTAAAGTAGCCGGAAAGCCTAATATCGTTCAATTAGGAACTGATTTTTTAGCAGATGATTGGTCTACTAATAAAGGTAAGGATGCCATGGATACGTTTTTAGCTTCTAATCCAGTTACTGAAAATTCTGGCGTTGAACTAATTTTTTGTAATAATGATGGAATAGCTATTGGTGCCATGAAATCTCTTCAATCCGTGGGCTGGAATAATGATTTTTCTAAATCGATTCCTATTATTGGCGTCGACGCTACGACAGAAGCCAAAACTTATATTGACGCAGGTCAAATGTTAGGTTCGGCTGGTCAAGATCCTGATTTAATTGCTACATACGTTGCGACTATAGCGTTAAATATCGCAAATGGAAAAGAACCCTTAGAAGGCACTGATTATAACTTTGAACCGGATTCTAAAAACGTTTATTTCCCATATACTCCTTATGTTTTTAATCCTATAAATCCTATAAATTAGTTTTAGAAGTTATAAAATTTATAGAATAGAAATTATAGATATAGAAAGGAAAATACTATGTTCAAACACGAACTAGATATGTATAAAGGATTATCACCATCGGATAAAAAAAAATATATATATGACAAATTGTTAGATAATGCACTATATATTTTAGTCTTAATACTAATTATATTCGTGGTATTTTATAATCCTAGATTTATTTCAAGTAGCTCGATCATGAATATTTTAACATTAAGTTCGACCAGGTTAGTCATGGCTTTAGGAATTGCTGGAACCGTAATTCTTTCGGGAACAGACCTTTCGGCCGGTAGAATGCTTGGTCTTACGGCGTGCATATCCGCATCGTTATTGCAAGCTCCAGAGTATGCGGCGAAAATGTATAAGTCATTAACTTGGCTACCACAAGATCTTCATTCCAGTATAATAGGCCAATTAATTTGTGTTATGATTATTGTTATGCTTGTTGGCGCAACAATTGGATTTTTCAATGGATTTATGTCCGCTAAGTTCATGCTACATCCTTTTATTGTTACTTTAGGTACTCAATTAATCATTTATGGATTATGTTTAGTATACGCAACATTCGGATCGAATGCTGGCGCACCGATAGGTGGCATAGATCAAAGATATACGGATTTTGTTATCGGAAATATATTCGGAGATTCCAATTTTTACTTTCCTCGGATTTTATTGTATGCTATAATCATTTCAATAGTGATATGGTTTGTATGGAACAAAACAATTTTTGGTAAAAACATGTTTGCCGTAGGATCAAATGCTGAAGCGGCCAAAGTTTCGGGCGTATCCGTATTTTGGACTACAACATTAGTTTATACTTTAGCTGGAGCAATGTACGGCTTAAGTGGATTTTTAGAATCCGCCAGGGTTGGTTCTAATACAGCAGCCACAGGAAACGGTTATGAATTAGACGCTATTGCAGCCTGCGTTATTGGTGGAGTATCTTTTACAGGTGGAATCGGAAAAGTTAGAGGTGTCATAGTCGGAGTCATTTTATTGCAAATTATCAATGCTGCACTGATATTCTTAAATGTACCAGGATCAATAACATACATAATCCGTGGAGCTATTATTCTTGTTGCTTGTGCTATCGACATGAGAAAATATCTAACTAAAAAGTAGAAAGGCAGATCTACCATGGACGAAGAACTAAAAGAACAAATTGATAAAATCATACCAAATTCAAAATTAAAAACTGAAGATCTTGAAAATGATACGGACCAATCTATACGTAAAAAAATAGAAGAATTAGAAATGTCTCTGCTCGAATATGATAGATTAAAAAACATAGAAAAACAATATCTATCAGAACAAGCCAGGCTAAAACAATTAGAAGAACAGTATGCCGCTGAATATACTAGATTAAAAAAAATAGCAGAACAAACCAGACATAGCCGTGAAAAGCTATTCTCTCCTTATGATAAAGTTAACATTCCTATCCCTGTATTAGATGTTATAATAGTTTCTGGGATCCTTTTTATAATTATTTTTATAATGACAGGAATGTCACTTTAACTTTTATTCTATTTACATTAATGAGCGTAAAGCCCCCTCATTTATGGGTGGGGTATAAGCCCATTAAACTTTTTTTTTAATTTTGTATAAAAAGTTATTAGGGTGGTTATAATTTAAATAACAACTGAACATAGATGGTTACAACAAGTAATCATTGGTTGCGTAAAATGTTCAATGCACGTTGTACGGTTAATGAACTAAAACAACAGCGTCTTGAAACGGGCGTTATGCTATCGCTAATTAGTTCGTTGGAACTATTGATAGTGAAAGTCTTAGGGAAACTATATTAGTGTATATATTCTTTCGAGATATATAAGAAAGTTAGTCAGTACCTAAGAACCCTACTCCTTTAGGAGTGGGAGTTTTAGTTTCAAATAAAGTCTCTAAAAATTTAGTTGCTAGTTCCATCCATTGATTGCAAACCGGATTGTTCGCCACTAAACCATGTCCACCAGTTGGAAAAAAATGTGCTTCATAATAAACACCTTCCTCTTGTAGCCTTCTTATCAAATTAATTGTATTGATCGGAGGAGTTATGATATCTCTAATTGAAGTCCATACAAATATTGGTGGTACTTTTTTTGTAATATGATTGTCTATAGCAAAATATTCATGCATATCCATGTTGCTTTCTTCTGCTTCGATATTTAATAATTGAATATATTGGTTTATATCTGTATTGACCGATGAAATCGTTCCGTAACATAAGATTGCAGCATTAGGTTTATTTAATTCATTTTGGTTATTATAATATTTTGTAAATACTTCATCATTCCATAATGTGGACACACATCCAGCTACATGACCTCCAGCGGAAAAGCCCATAACCGCAATTTGATCCTCTTCACATAACCATTCTTCGGCCCTTTTTCTAATTTCTATTATCGTATTGCTTATCTCTATTAATGAGCCAAAATTTTTAGCTTCTTCTCCATTCGAATAATATAGATAAAATATATTGAACCCTTTTTCAAAAAAATAATTTCCTATATCTCGCTTTTCTTTTTTTAGCCACACTTTTACATATCCGCCCCCTGGGCATATTATAATCGATGGCCTTTTTTTGTCTTCATGTATATTACATACTACTGTAGTATTCGTCTTATTATACGGCTGAAATTCAAAAACTTTCAAAAATATCACCCTCTCTTTTCTATTAATATTAACTTTCGAAATTTTCTTTATTTTCAAAATCCGCCAAATGTATTGAATCTATTAAATTTGAGTCTGTTGAATCTTCTGAAAATGAATGTACGTATTTCTTTAATTTTTCAAAAATTGAAAGCTTCTTCACATATTTTTCTGGATATAGCCAGCTACTCTTTAAAATCTCATCCTCTAATATGATATCAATCCGAGCAACTTGTAAATCTGTACTTACAGGTGCTTTTATTTCATCCGGTTTTGTTATGCTTAGAGTAACTTTTTGCATTTCTTCTTTGGTTAATGGAATATCGATGCGCTCTTTTGATACTAGCTTTACTAATTCTTCTTTACCGTTTTTAATGGCTATGCTATCAAATACTTGACCATCATCCATTAATGTGTACATTATATAATTGCTAAAAACATGCTCCATCATGTTTTTTACATCTGTATATTTACGTTCTTTACCTGCAAAGCCAAAATTACCTAATGATACGCCAACTAAAGTCATTTCATTTCTAGTTGCTGATCCTACAAAACAATAGCCTGCTTTAGATGTGAATCCGGTTTTAATACCATTGGCCCCTGCCATCCTATTTAAAAAGCCATTTTTGTTATGAAGCTCATGTTTTTTGGCTCCTTCTAATTCTGTTGTTGGTATAGTTTTTTCTGCTGTATTTATTATTTCTACAAATTTCGGATTTTTTAATGCGTACGCTCCTATTATGGCCAAATCGTAGGGAGTAGAATAATGGCCGTCACTATCTAAACCATTAGGTGTTTCAAAGTTTGTGTTTAGAGCACCTAATTCATGAGCTTTATCAGTCATCATCTCACAAAATTTTTCTACATTTCCACCAATATGTTCTGCTATAGCTATCGCTGTGTCGTTATGTGATTGTAGCATTAAAGAATATAATAGATCACCTAAATACTGCTTTTCTCCTGTTTGAAGTTTTAAATCAACCGGCGGTGCTTTTGTCGCATTGGCAGATACTGTAACAACATCCTCTAAATTTCCTTCTTCTATCGCTAAAATGGCTGTCATTATTTTTGTAGTGCTTGCCATTGGAAGTTGTTCGTTTTCCTTTAAACCATATAATACTCGCATGCTACTTGTTTCTACAACTACGGCACCTTTTCCGCCTAGCGTACCTACTTTCGCTATTGTTGGTGAATTACTTAGGAAAATTAAAACCATCGCTATTACTGTCAATCCTATTTTCAATGTTGGCACCTCTCCTAAATGATTTTACTTTTATATTTCCACCTAATAAATTTTTTATACATGATTAACAAATTTTAAGCGCTCCCCCCCTTTTATTTTTTTCCATATTAAGTTATACTCAATGCATAATTTTGAAAGGAGTATGTTGATGAAGCACATTTATTTAAACTTAAAACGTTTTGATTTACCACCAGAGTGCGGTGGAGTCAATAGAATATCCTCAATGAAAGATTGGGGGCCAACCATTATCGAGAGTACACAAGGAGAACTCAAAAAATATCCGGATACCGAATTTGTAATGTATTTTCCAGAAGCTCATTTAATAGGAGCAAACAATGCTTTAGATAATGATGCGAATTTAGAAATTGGCGCACAAAGTGTGTATCGAGCCGACACAGCTATTGGTGGAAATTTTGGTGCTTTTACAACAAACCGAACTGCGAATGTTGTTAAAGAAATAGGCGGATCAAGTGTAATTATAGGGCACTGCGAAGAACGTAACGACAAAATGGGTATTATCGCTGAAGCCGGAGTAACCGGGTCAGAAGCGACACAAGCGGTCAACCGAATTTTAAATGCTCAGATTAAAGAAGCTCAAAAAGCTGGCCTAAAAGTACTTTACTGTATTGGAGAAAAAGAAGAAGAGCTGGAAAATTGGGACCAAGTTCTAAAAGAGCAGCTAGAGATTGGCCTGGATGGAGTAGACAAAACTAAGGTAGTAATAGCATATGAGCCAATATGGAGTATCGGCCCTGGAAAAACACCAGCAGACAAACCGTATATTACGAAAGTAGCCAAATTTGTAAAAGAGATAGCTGGCGAAAATATGGACGTTGTTTATGGCGGTGGTCTAAAAAGTGATAATGCAAAAATGTTAGCTAGCATTCCAGAAATAGCTGGTGGCCTAATTGCATTAACTAGATTCAGTGGAGAAATCGGTTTTTATCCTAATGAATATTTAGAAATAATAGATTTATATTTAAATTAAAGTATGGACGTTGTTTATGACGGTGGACTAAAAAGTGATAATGCAAAAATGTTAGCTAGCATTCCAGAAATAGCTGATGGCCTAATTGCATTAACTAGATTTAGTGTTGAAATTGGATTTTACCCTAATGAATATTTAGAAATAATAGATTTATATTTAAATTAATTAAACTAATACCAAAGGAGATTTTAAGAATATGAATGTATCATTAGAATATGGTCAAGGACTAGTTGACGTAACATTACCGGACAGTGCAGATATTTTTATCCCGGGGGAAACAGTACTGGATCCACCTTGTATTCCGGAAGATAAATTAGTTGAAGAAACTTTAAAAGCTATCAGAAACCCATTAGGAATGGAGCCGTTAACTAAATTAGCTAATGCTGATTCTAAAGTAACGATTGTTTTTCCAGACCGAGTAAAAGGTGGAGAGCAACCAACTTCACATAGAAAAGTATCTATAAAGTTAATATTGGAAGAACTTTATAGTGTAGGTGTAAAAAAAGAAAATATTTTATTAATCTGTTCGAATGGATTGCACCGTAAAAATACGGAACAAGAGCATCGTGGCGTTTTAGGCGATGAACTATATAATCAGTTTGCACCATACGGCCAAGTTATAAATCATGACAGTGAAGACTGGGATCACCTAGTAGATTTAGGAACAACCGAAGCCGGAGATCCAGTAATCATGAATAAGTATGTATATGATAGCGACGTGGCGATAATGATCGGCCACACGCAAGGAAATCCGTACGGAGGATATTCTGGAGGCTATAAGCATTCGTCCACAGGCATAACACACTGGAGATCCATCGCATCACATCACGTACCAAAAGTAATGCACCGAGAAGACTTTACGCCAGTAAATTCTAAATCTTTAATGCGAAATAAATTCGATGCTATCAGCATGCACATGGAAAAATGCATGGGTAAAAAATTCTTCTGTGTAGACGCTGTACTTGATACAAAATCTCGTCAAATAGCTATATTCGCTGGTGCACCAGAAGTTATGCAACCCGAATCTTGGAAGGTAGCAGATAAGAGAACTTATGTACCATGGGCGAAGAAAAAATATAACGTGTTAGTTTTCGGAATGCCTCAATTTTTCCATTATGGAGATGGCATGGGTACAAATCCGATAATGTTAATGCAAGCAATCTCTGCACAAATCGTAAGATTAAAAAGAGTATTAGCAGATAACTGCGTAGTAATTTGCTCTTCTATATGTAATGGATTTTTAAACGAAGATTTATGGCCATATTTAACTCCATTATATGATTTATTTCAAAGAAATGAAATGCAAACGTTACCAGATTTAAATAGATACGGAGAGTATTATGCTACAAACGAAGAATATATCAGACAATACAGATATACGAATGCTTTCCATCCTTTCCATGGATTCTCAATGATATCGTCAGCTCATATTGCGGAAAAAAATACAGCAGCAATCTATTTATGTGGCGCAAAAGTTCCTGGATTTGCCAGAGGAATGGGTCTAAAAACTCGTGCTACTATCGAAGACGCATTAGCACATGCTATGAAAACAATAGTTGGGCCAGAGCCTAACATTCTTGTTTTACCAAAAACATTTAAATGCAGTGCTGTTCATCTTATGATGGAAGGCGACAACCCAAACGTAAGTTCAAAATAATAAAATAAATAATCCAAGCCCTTGGACTCTTGATATGAGTTCTGGGGCTTTTTTGTTTTGCTTTTTGTAGCAAATTTCTCATCCTTTTCAAAAACACTTCCTTAATATATTGTTAGAATTATCTGGGAATTATTTTAATGCTGAAAAAATAATAACGGTCGAATAAGCGTTTCCAAGGCAAGACATCCATTTATGTATTGCATATGTAGTATAAATGAAATAATAAATCTATTGAAAATAATTCGATATTGTACTAGCATAAAAAATAAGAACATAGCTGAAACATGATCGAAGACTTTCCGCCTAGCTGACTGAGAAGTTAGATTCAATCCTTTAGAGTTAAGTTAATCATACAGCAATAACATTACAATAAAATAACAGGAAACCTCAAAATTAATGTTAATTGTGTAATAATTTAAAGTCAAGCGTAAAAGTACAATAATAAAATGATATGTACATATATATAAGGCCATTGTATTTTTAACTGAATCACTTTTGAATTCGATATTATAACCACTTAAACTGAAACTCCGTTCTTAGGTATTGACTAAAGAATATATACACTAATATAGTTTCCCTAAGACTTTCGCTATCAATAGTTCCAACGAATTAATTTAGCGATAGCATTACGCCCGTTTCAAGACACTGTCTATACAAGATTTAAAAAGAAAATAAATGGCATTTATAAATCTTTGTTCCATCTTATTATTTGTAGGATTACCTGAAAAAATTAAATTCTTATATTTCGTGAATCGCATTTATAAATCTTTGTACCGTCTTAATGGCTCCTTTTCTCATTATTTATGGGATTGCCTGCAAAAATTAAATTATTCTTGAAATTAAATTCTTATGTTAGAGTCAAAGTGCATATAATTAGATTAAAAACATAAGGAGGTTATGGATGCAAGGATTAGTTTATGCAACCAAAAATATTTCCGGTAGTTTTATACCACTTAGTGACTCAATTCACTTTATTTCAAAATTAGAAAACAGTTTTTCACAAGACAGATCAGACAAAGATTTACAGGATAATTATATAGAAGGATATCCAAAGATAAAGTTTTTAGAATTAGAAAGATTAGAGCCTATTAAACCTCCTGCCGATTACTTTTTTGCTGTAATCTCAGGTAGAGTGACAAATTCTTTGCATGAAAAAGCGCCCTTGTTTTACGAAGTTCCAATCGAAGCAATGTTGGCTCAGTATTTAGAAGCTGTGGCCGAAATTTTATTATACGCAATCAAAATTCAAAAAAAGCCTATTTTGTATAGTGTTTTTGATCATATCCAGTTAGGTGATAACTACTTGTTAGATAAACTTATAAGGGACTGGATTAGTACTGTAAATGGGATTGCTATATTTTATAATAGTCATGCTAATGTATATTCTCAAATACAAAATATTTTCAATTCAATCAATTATTCTATGGATACCAATGAATTACCAAATCACACATTTTTAAAAATCTCTTCTCTAAAAAACATTTCAGATATAAATCAATTATATAAGCCTAAAATTCCAACAAGAACAACCGACAGCTCACTTTACGAAGACCTTTTTTATAGAATAATTCCTGACAGTGAAACAATTTATGCTACTCTCAATCCTTTGGCCCCTACGGATCCGGAATTTTACGAGAAGTTAAATTTAACTTATATTCCGCTTCTTCACATTGGTGGACTAATTAACGGCAAGAAAAAAGATTTTGATAACGCCAAAAATGCAATACAAGAATATATAAATTTAGAATATGATTTATCAATTTTAACTGCACCTAAAATCACACAAACAACTATAGATAAAAACTTAATAACTAAGAAACCCTCCATTGATAAAATAGACGACGGCAGTAGTGTGATAATTGGCGTTATAGACACTCAAAATATCCAAATTAATCATCCGATGTTGATACACGATGATGGTAAATCCAAGATCGAATATATATTCGATCAGCAAACAGAAGGCGAACTTTACAACGAAGATATCAATGATCTAATCCCTCTGCAAGAGGATTTAACCAAGTTAACCGACGGTACAGCATTGATGCTTTTGGCTAATGGCTATGACAGCCAAAATTCTACAACTAATTATTTGCCGAATGTTCACTATGTAGCCGCAAAAATAAAGCCGGCATCAAAAGGGTTGCAAAACATTTTTGGTGGACAATTCAATCCGAAGGCTGTGCTGATAGAAGATATTTTAATATGTATAACCAAGTTAATAGAGTACGCAGCAAAAGAGAAAAAACCAATAGTTCTTTGCATACAGTACGGTTCAAATATATCTAGTCATGATGGGACGACTTACCTAGAGCGCATTTTAACACAATACGCCGGATTAAGCGGAGTATCCATAGTTAGTACGGTCGGATCCGAAGGGGATAAAAGACATCATAAGCGAAATAATACGCACAGCGTTTCGCATGCATCAATAATGATAACTAAGCCGAATCAAAACATTGTTGCAGTAATGTGGACCATGTATCCAGGTGGCGTAAGTGCAACGTTGCAAAACAAGTTAACTGGAGAAAAATATAGTTTAGACGATTCGGAAAGTTATGTAGTCGGCAACGGTACACTTTATGTTCAGGGCAAGCAAATTAGTGCAAATAACGGATCAGTTTATTTAATGTTTAGGTTAGAAAACTTTGATCCAGGCGAATATATAGTAATAAACGATTTAAATCATCCACAAACGGGAATAGTAGATTTCTGGCTAGCAGAAACTAATTTAAATCCTGCAAGTCACTTAAAAGACTCAGATGCACTCATAACAATTACATCTATTTCAAATATAAATGGAACAATATGTGTAGGTGCCTATGATCCGGCTACATTAACAATAACACGAGAATCAGGAAGAGGATATACACGAGTTGGAAATATTTTACCAACATGCGTTATTGATGCCGTAAATATATTAGCACCATTAAACGAAATGCAAAGTGTTACGCTAAACGGCCCCTCTGTTGCTTTAGGCTTAATGGCCGGAGAAGCAGCT
>MDSO01000100.1_pt1 | contig 14221 bp, 7 predicted proteins | sample 1005691 | NCBI WGS metagenome assembly MDSO01 (sample SAMN05526595, study PRJNA338239) | gut metagenome | isolation source: stomach gut content | host: Acanthurus sohal | place: Saudi Arabia: Red Sea | collected 2011-04 | reverse complement strand
CCAGTTAATTTTCCTTGCTCTCGCATCTCGTCAAAAATTTTTATTGCATTCGGTACTCCTGAAGTTAATGTGTCATACGTGTCCACTAACAAAATGGCAGCTTGCGGAAAAATATTAGCATACGTTCGAAATGCTTCCAACTCCGAATCAAAGCTCATTACCCAACTGTGTGCATGCGTCCCAGATATCGGCACATCAAAAATTTGGCCAGCCAATACGTCGCTCGTCCCATTACATCCGCCAATTATTGCTGCTCTAGCTCCGTAAACTCCAGCGTCTGGCCCCTGTGCTCGCCTTAGCCCAAATTCTAGGACTCGATCGTTTTGTGCTGCCAACCTTACTCTAGAAGCTTTCGTTGCTATTAAGGATTGATGATTGATTATATTCAATATGGCCGTTTCTATATATTGAGCCTCCATTATAGTAGAATGAACTCTCAATATTGGTTCGTTCGGAAATATTACGGTCCCCTCCGGAATAGCATAGATATCACCTGTAAATCTAAACTCTTTTAAGGCTCCTAAAAAATCTTCTTCGAATATATTCAGACTCCGTAAATATTGGATGTCTTCTTTGTCAAAATGTAACTCCTTAATATATTCTATCACCTGTTCCAAACCTGCGCATATAGCATAGCCACCGTTATACGGATTTTTACGGTAAAACATATCAAAAACTACTTCCTTGTCGCCGAATCCAGATTTAAAATATCCTTGCATCATAGTTAATTGATATAAATCAGTTAATAGTGTCAAATTTTTCATTTGTTCCTCCTTAATAAGCACATAACATTATTGTATGTGAAAATATTTATCTACGGATAGTTATAACATTTTTTATGCAGAAATATTTATCTACGGATAGTTATAACATTTTTTATGCAGAAATGTTTATCTGCGGATATTTAAAACTTTATTCAAAAATGTTTATCTGTAGATAGTTATAACATTTTTTATGCAGAAATATTTATCTACGGATAGTTATAACATTTTTTATGCGGAAATGTATACCTGTGGATAGTTACAACATTTTTTATGCGGAAATGTATACCTGTGGATAGTTACAACATTTTTTATGCGGAAATGTTTCTCTACGTATAGTTACAACATTTTTTATGCAGAAATGTTTATCTACCGATAGTTATAACATTTTTTATTTGGAAATGTATACCTGTGGATAGTTACAACATTTTTTATGCGGCAATGTTTATCTGCGAATATTTAAAACTTTATTCAAAAATGTTTATCTGTAGATAGTTATAACATTTTTTATGCAGAAATATTTATCTACGGATAGTTATAACATTTTTTATGCGGAAATGTATACCTGTGGATAGTTACAACATTTTTTATGCGGAAATGTTTCTCTGCGGATAGTTAAAACTTTATTCAAAAATGTTTATCTGTAGATAGTTATAACATTTTTTATGCAGAAATATTTATCTACGGATAGTTATAACATTTTTTATGCGGAAATGTTTACCTGTGGATAGTTACAACATTTTTTATGCGGCAATGTTTATCTGCGACTATTTAAAACTTTATTCAAAAATGTTTATCTGTAGATAGTTATAACATTTTTTATTTGGAAATGTATACCTATGAATAGTTACAACATTTTTTATGCGGAAATGTTTATCTGCGAATATTTAAAACTTTATTCAAAAATGTTTATCTGTAGATAGTTATAACATTTTTTATGCAGAAATATTTATCTACGGATAGTTATAACATTTTTTATTTGGAAATGTATACCTGTGGATAGTTACAACATTTTTTATGCGGAAATGTTTATCTATGGATAATTATAACATTTTTTTATGCTGAAATGTTTCTCTACGGATATTTAAAACTTTATTCGGAAATGTTTATCTGCGGATATTTATAACATTTTTTTATGCTGAAATGTTTCTCTGCGAATATTTATAACATTTTTGTATGCAGAAACGTTTTTCTGCGAATATTTATAACTTTATTCGGAAATGTTTATCTGCGGATATTTATAACATTTGCACATGTAGCAATGTATCATGGAGATCATTATTAATACAAATACTTTTCTTGGCAATCTTTTTAGCCGTGTAAGCTTCTCCTTTATTAATCACGGCATAAGTGGCCTTTGGATTCACACTAGTATAATGTATAAATGGATATTTTATTATTGCTGGAGTATTCATTCCGACTCCTAACTCTAAGTATAAAATAGGTTGGTCGGCTGCATAGTTTAACAAATATTCTTCGTATCTATTTTTTCCCTCGTACCAATCCGCCGATTGAACGAACTTATCATCTATTCTTATATTGCTAATAGCTGGTGCTCCGCAATATGGACACTTAGGCAATAATTCAGTTGGTACTCTCATGTCTTGTTGATGCTTTACCATTTGTAATATTTGAAACTGACTGTTAAATGTCTCCTGAACACAAGGGATAGAACATTGAAATAATTGATAATCTCCTTGTACACAAAATATTCTGGTCGGATCAAAATTATAATTTATAAATGCATGGTCTGCATTCGTAGTTATCACAAAATAATTTTTGTCTCGTACTAAATCCAACAATATATCATAGGTGTTATATAACAGAGATACATAGTCATATCCATTCATAAAAACATGGCGACTCCAATATGCCCACTTCGTTTCTAAATCCGGAAACTCATAAAACGCAGAAGAATACATATCGGTTAATCCATATTTTTCTATAAAATCCGGGAATGCTTCTGTAAACCTTTCTCCGGAATAGTTCAGTCCAGCCGATGTGGATAGGCCGGCACCTGCGCCGATCATAACATTTTCGACTTTCGTTAGTACTTTTTTTAGCGAGTTAATCTTGCTGGAGTAGCCTAGTGTAAATTTTGTAGTCGATTTCCTTGAAAACATTAAACACCACCTTTATTTGATTGTTGTTTATTAAGAAATTTTTGACCGTCTTTACCGCTATTTCTGCTGCCCTTTCATTCGGAAAATGAAATTCTCCCGTCGATATACAGCAAAATGCTAGACTATGGCAATCTTCAGCCACAGCTACTTCTAAACAGGATTTATAACAATTTTCTAATTCTTTTTCATGTATTTCGGTTAATGTGCCACTTACTATCGGTCCCACGGTGTGTATTATATATCGGCTAGGTAAGTTAAATCCCGCTGTCATCTTAGCTCCACCTGTAATTTCTAAGTGGCCTTGTTTGGCCATTATTCCATCACACGCTTGCCGTAATCCTAAGCCTGCCACCGAATGTATAGCATTGTCTATACAGCCATGGTTTGGATGAAAGCATCCGAGTAACGTGCTGTTCGCTGCATTGACTATAGCATCTACTTTAAGTCTCGTTATATCTCCTTTCCATAAAAAAATGTTATCCTTACTATTCTTATTCCAATCTTCTGACATAATGTCTTCTATTCTTACTATTCCTTTTGTTATTGTTTCTTCCGACAAAAACGCATCTTGTACTTCCATCCATTTTGGATCAATAGGCAACGGTTTTCTAACGTTCATTAACTCTCTTAAAAGTTGTCGCTTTTCTATATATGACTCAGGTATTTCTATGTCGTCATATTCTTCCGCCAATTTTCTTACTAAATAATCTAATTTTTCTGCTTGTGAGTTCATATTTTTCTCCTTAAGTAATATTTATAATTTAGTCTATACAATTTTATGAATTTTATAAGCAGAAATATGTATTGTGACTGTCGCATTAACAATTTCAAAAATAATTGACTAAGAGTTTAGTTAGCTTTGCCCTTGATCTTTGTACACGAAAAAACGAGCTACCCTTTTTGGGGCACTCGTTTTCTGATTTTTGTTTTTAGGGATTGCTACGATTTTTTAAATTTCTTTATACTAAATGATACTGTTTCGCCGTTTACTTTCCATTCTTTAGTTATAGCATCAAAAAGTTTGTTTTCTATAGAGTCTGCTAAAACTTCATGTTTGATTACGTCGGCATTTTTTTCGATAATTTTGGCTATTGTTTCATTTTTATCATAGCCTAATGATATATGATCTTGCACCAATAAATCGGATTCTTTTCTCATGGTTTGAATTTTAGATATAATTTCTCTAACGAAGCCTTCTTCTAATAACTCCGGACTAATTTCTGTGTCTATTACTACGGTAAATCCGCCTTCGCTTGCTGCAATATAACCTTCTCGCTGAGCCGTAGATATCAATAAATCATCCTTTGTTAAGGAAATTTCTTGGCCTTTTATAGTTAAGTTTAAGGAGCCTGTTTCGTTCAATATACCAAACGCTTCTGTCCCATCCAAATTGGTTAGTTCCAGCCTTATGTCATTAAGAAGCTTTCCGTATTTTGGTCCTAATGTTCGCATCTGAGGTTTGAATGAATACGATATATAGTCGCTGGCCTGATCGGTGAATATTACTTCTTTTACATTTAGCTCTTCGGCCACAATATTTATATATTCTTCCGGTAAGGACTTGGTAGCTCCAACGTACATTTTTCCTATTGGTTGACGTGTTTTTATATTTGCTTCATTTCTACATGCTCGCCCTAAATTTACTATCTTCAATACACTATCCATGTTTTCTTCTAACTGCTTATCTATCAAGTTTTGGTTCATTTTTGGAAAATCACACAAATGTACGCTTATCGGCGCTTTTTCATCATTCGTTCTTACTAAGTTCTGATAAATTTCTTCGGTTAAAAACGGAATCAATGGAGCTGCTATTTTTATCAATGTTTCTAAAACCGTATACAAGGTCATATAAGCATTAATTTTTGTTTGCGGCATCTCACCTAGCCAGAATCTTTCCCTAGATCTTCTTATATACCAGTTGGATACATCATCAATAAATTCTTGCATTATTCTAGAAGCCTCAAAAACTTTGTATTCGCCAAGGAACTGATCCACATCTTTAACGACAGAATTCAGTTTAGATAATACCCATTTATCCATCATGTTTAAGGAGTTTTCGTCTAACTTATACTTAGTCGGATCGAACTTATCAATATCTGCGTACAAAATATAAAAAGCATACGTGTTTAGTACAGTGCCCATAAATTTTCTGGATGCTTCCATTACGCTTTCCACCCCAAAACGACTAGGTAGCCATGGAGCACTAGCATAGTAGAAATACCATCTGACCGCATCTGCACCGGTAGAATCGATAACGCTAAACGGTTCTACAACGTTGCCTTTGGATTTACTCATTTTTAATCCATTTTGGTCACAAACATGTCCCATGACGATAACATTTTTGTAAGGTGATTCATCAAATAAAAGGGTTGAGATAGCCATTAACGTGTAAAACCATCCTCTTGTTTGATCAACAGCTTCGGAAATGAAATCGGCTGGGAAATTTTTATTAAATAGCTCTTGATTTTCAAATGGATAATGCAGTTGAGCAAAAGGCATCGAGCCACTATCGTACCAGCAATCGATAACATCTGAAACTCTAGTCATCAGTTCGCCACACTCTGGACATCCAAGATGAACATTGTCTATATAAGGTTTATGAAGTTCTATGTCATCCGGGCAATCCGCACTCATTTTTTTAAGCTCTTCGATACTTCCGATGACATGTCGGTGGCCGTTTGGACATTCCCAGATTGGTAACGGAGTTCCCCAATATCTACTTCTGGATAAGCCCCAATCAATAACATTTTCTAAGAAGTTACCAAAACGACCTTCACCTATCGATGCTGGCAACCAGTTTACGGTTTTATTGTTAGCAATCAATTGATCACGCATTTGGCTCATTTTAATAAACCAAGTATCTCTAGCATAGTAGATTAAAGGTGTATCGCATCTCCAACAATGTGGATAGCTGTGAGTATGCGGAGCGGCTTTAAACAATTTATTATTCTTTTGTAACCATTTTATGATTAACTTATCGGCATCTTTTACAAATATATTTTGCCAAAGAGTAACTTCAGGAGTAAAATAACCTTGCTCATTAACTAACTGAATAAATGGGATATCGTTTTCACGGCCAACTCTAGCATCATCCTCGCCAAAAGCCGGTGCTATATGCACTATCCCGGTTCCATCAGACAGAGTTACAAAATCGTCCGCCACCACATAGAAAGCTTTTTTGTCTGGCTTAGCAAAGTCAAACAGCGGTTCATATTCTATTCCAGTTAAATCGGATCCTTTAAATTCTTCTAAGATGTTGGTATCTTCACCTAAAACTGTTTCTATTAAATCTTTGGCTAAAATAAATTTCTCGCCGTCTTTCTCCACTTTAGCGTAGACCGCATTTGGATTCAGGCACAATGCTGCATTCGATGGTAACGTCCATGGCGTGGTTGTCCAAGCTAAGAAAAATGTATCGTCTTCTTCTTTCAACTTAAATTTAGCTATCGCTGTTATATCAGTTATATCTTTATATCCTTGGGCCACTTCATGAGAAGATAAAGAAGTTCCACATCTTGGGCAATATGGTACTATCTTATGTCCTTTATACATTAGGTCTTTATCCCATATCGTTTTTAAAGACCACCATACAGATTCAATATAATTATTGTCGTATGTTATATATGGATGCTCTAAGTCTATCCAATAACCTACTCGCTCGCTCATTTTTTCCCAATCACTTTGATACTTAAATACACTTTCTTTACACTTCTTTATAAAGTCGTCTACTCCGTATTTTTCTATTTCTGGTTTCCCGTTTATACCTAACTGCTTTTCTATTTCTAATTCTACTGGTAATCCATGGGTATCCCAGCCCGCTTTTCTAGAAACATACTTGCCTTTCATCGTTTGATATCTGGGCACAAAATCTTTTACTACTCTAGTCAATACATGCCCTATATGCGGTTTACCATTCGCTGTCGGTGGACCTTCGTAGAATGTAAAATTTTCGCTATCCGCTCTTTGTTCTATCGATTTCTCAAAAATTGAATTTTCTTTCCAAAATTTTAGAATCTCCAATTCTCCCTCAACAAAATTTAAGCTGGTGTTAACTTTTTTATACACTAAATGATCATTCCTTTCATTGTTAACCTTCTTTGGTTTGCAGTCACATTATAAGTACAAATTTCCACCTTGTAAAGGAGAAATTGCAAAATATAAAAAATAAAATATGTACTTATTAAGAAAAAATCGAAAAAAAATACTCACAAGTGAATATAAATACAAAATTAAATACATAATCTTTAATGATGGCAAAATACATGTTTATTATTTGGATTTTATAAAATAGCAAAATAAGTATTCTTATACTGACCTAACTGGATAATAATTTATTATTTGGATTCTATAAACCAACAAAATGAGCATCCTTATACTTACTTAAATAGATAATGATTTATGATTCTATTATTTGGAAACAGCAAAATAAGATTCTTATACTGACCTAACTGGATAATAATTTATTATTTTATTATTTGGCTTCTATTGAAATAGCAAAATGAACATTCTTACATTGATTTAAATGGATAATAGTTTATAAATATATTTGTATTTAAAACATTTTATTAGGTAGTAATAATAAAAAGTTTAAATATTGATGATAAAATAAATAAAAGCTTGATTAGTATTATAAAATAAGGTATACTTATGGCTATATTTTCCAAGAAAGGATGTGGTCCAAATATTATCAAGTTTTTATGGAGGTGAAAAAGAATGCATCTTATGGTTTTAGGTGGTGGGCAAAATGTAGGAGCTAGTTGTTATTTTTTAAAGCTTGGCCAATCTAATATAATATTAGATGCAGGAATCGGCATAGACAAAGAAGGATTAATATACACACCAAATATCCATGCATTAAAAACGTCACCATTTATAAGTAGTTTATCACAAATAAATGAAATTTTTATTTCTCATGCACATTTGGACCATGTTGGATATTTAACTCATGTTGCTAAAGAGTCAACCCAGGCTAATACATACATGACAGCGGTAACGAAAGCTTTAACAAAATACCAATTGTATGATAAAGTTTATAAAAATGAAAAAGCAAAAGAATTAGAACGCCTAGCTACTAAGTCTATATTGGACGGAATAATTTCAGTAACTTACACTAAAACAATAAAGTTTCGAAATTATACTGCTACTTTTTTTCCGGCCGGACATATACCAGGAGCCATGATGATATTGTTCGAATATAGAAATCATAAAATATTATATACTGGTGATTATTCTATATCCGATAGTCCGTTAACAAACGGCGGTTTTGATTTATCTGGATATAATATAGATACTATGATTATGTGTGGCTTACATGCTAAACATTCCAGTTATGTGAAAAATCAAAATGCTATATACAAAATAATAGAAAAAATATATAAGCAAATTTTTATCGGAAAATCTGTTTACTGTCAGGTTAATCAATTAACTAAAGGAGTCGAATTTTTAAAACTTCTTAATGACTTTAATCAGCACAATACACTTATTTATATTGATGAAAACTTACTTAATGTTATAGAAAAATTAGAAATACCTATCCTAAATAATAACGTGAGATTGTATAATCCTGGATATATGTCAAACTTACCTCATGTTTATATTACTTCTAGAAAGGCTAGTAAAAATAGCCATAATAGTTCCCTAAATTATTTTGATTATTTTGTAATGAATATAGATTTTTCTTTACATGTAGATTTTGCAGAAATAAAAAGTTTTGTAAACCAAGTTAATGCTCGTCATGTATACATGGTACATTGTGAAAAACAATTTAATCCTATGGATTATGATATAGAACAAGCTATGATCCGTGAATCTGATTGTAGATCGCAGTTTATATTTATTGATAACCAAGAAATATATAAGTTATAGAAAGGTAGAGGTAAAAAAATTGAATAAGATAAATTTAGAAAAGAAAGAAGTAAAAACAATTTTAGAAAAGATACACTTCGTAATGGCAAAAAAACATGTGCCCAGAGTCAATCGCCAACGTAATTTTGAAAATTATATAGAGGAAAATAGACTATTAAGAATAATATGTGAGGATTATTCTTATGAGCCATACCAAATAGCTCTTAGCATGAATAATAAATTTGGTTATGATTTAAACGGTTCGGATGTTATTTCTAGTTTAAAAAAACGTAAACTCGGTCATCCTGCTAGAAGAAGTGAACTGTTTACTTGGGCCAACAAGGCTATTCAATATTTAGGCCAAGCCATTAATGGTGATAAACAATCCTTTGAAAAATTTCAAGATTTGCGCCAAAATCCTATAGGTCCGAATTTAAACAGACATGAAGAAGAGTTTAAATTACTCACTATTATGTTATATTATCAATATCCAGAAATGGATATTTACAAGGAAGCAAAAGAAATCTATAAATTTGGGGTTGTTTACGCCAAATACTTTTTTTACGATGTTATTGACATCGTGGCCGAAACTTATCATTTTCCAAGAACAAATCAGTCTAAAAAGTATAACTCCACAGTTACAAATGAAATTATAAGCTTAACGAAGCAGGATTTAATTAATAAATTAGCCAAACTGGAAAATGATACGTTAAAGTTAGAAAAGGATAATAATATGCTAAACAACATGTTAACCGAACTTCAGGATGACTTTGAAAGGCAACTAGAAGAAAGTAAACTTAAAGAATTTACACACTTTTTTAGTCAATTAAACTCTGAAAAATATGGCTGTGTACTAGATGAACTATTAGTAATAAGAAGACAGGTAAAACTACTCAGAAAAAACAAGTTCGATCTACCCATTGAGTTAAATGGTCTGCTAATATTAATAGAAAAGCTAACTAAATTTGTGCAAGATAACCATATAAATCCACTAAAAAGAAGTAACGATATAATAAATTTAACCTTTGAAGAAGCCCAGTTTTGTATATATGATGGCAGTCCGTATAAAAATAAAAGTGATATGAAAACAGTAAAAATTATTTCACCAGGTTGGGTATATAATGACATTCAAATTTCTAGGCCAAAAGTTATGGAGGTGACTAATAATGCACAATGATTTATGTGTAGGAATTGATCTTGGAACTACTAATTCAGTTATTGCTACAATATCTTTAAAACAAAACGGTGATGCTATTAGTAAAGTAATAGATATCCCAAGAGCTATAGATATGTATAATTCAATAAGTTCTAAACCGAAATTATCCACCCAAAAGAAGTCCACATTACCATCGTGTGTGTATTATCGAGAAGAAAATAATTATTCACCTTTAGTTGGAGATTTCGCTAAACTTCAATATGCTTTACGTCCTCATTTGGTTGCCAAATCTATCAAAAGCCAAATGGGCGAACCAGCCGTAACCGGCCTATCAGTAGATATACCGGATAAAACCCCGTCTCAAGTATCAGCACAAATATTAAAGCACATGTTAGACTCCATTGCTAAGATATATAGAACCAAAGACATAACCGACGCTGTCATCACCGTCCCGGCCAACTTTGACTCCACTATGTGTAAAGCAACTTTAGAGGCGGCCGTATTAGCTGGTATCCAAATAAAAAATAAAGACGGATCCGAACGACCTGTTTTACTCTCAGAGCCGAATGCTGTTATTTACGACCTAATTAATCAAATTCAAAATGGTGAAATCCATTCTACCATCATAGATTTGGCCGAAAAAAAGAACGTTATGGTTTTTGACCTTGGTGGTGGTACTTTAGATATCACCCTTCACTCTATATCCAGAAGAGACGGTTACGAAGATATTTTAAAAGTGGATGAAATTGCTACTAATAGATACACCAAACTTGGTGGTGACGACTTCGATGAGGTTATCGCTGAAGTTATGTATAACAGATATTTAAAGCAATATGAGAAATATTCCGCTATCGTTGCAGAATTAAAAAAGAAAAAAAAACAAATCATGCCTACTCTCAAAACTTTCGCCGAAGATATCAAAATAGAATTAAATACAAGATACGGCGAAGAATATATCAGCGATTCTACCTGGGACGACGATGATGATCAAGAAGATTTTTTAGTCGGTGGTAACATGGGTGGCATCGGCTATGCTTATGATGACTCTTTTAGCAAAGAAGAGTTAGAAAGCATCTTAGAAATATTTATGGCCCCCGGATTAAAGTTTTCCGATTATCATAATTTAGAAAATATTACCAACACACGGAACATAATATATCCTATATTAGACGTTCTCGAAAAAGCTTCTAAAAAGTTTCAAATGGATAACGTAAAAGTTGACGCTGTCGTCATCAACGGCGGTATGTCCAAGTTTTACATGGTTAAAAATCGATTAACCGAATTTTTCGGTTTCGAACCAATTATTGCCTTAGACCCTGATCAGGCCGTTGCTCGAGGGGCCGCTGTCTATCATTATTACATGCATAAATATGATAACGTCTTAGAAGATGACATGAAAACTGGCTTGGAGGTAAATGAAAACGATGTCAGAAATTCCGCTTTGCTAATTGGTAGCAATAGTATGCCTTCCGTCATTCCTCCAAGAAACGATATCAAAATTGAATGGGGCCGTAGCATTCTAAACGATAGCTTATATTTAGGTTCTAGAAATGGGGCCGTAACTCAAATAATAGAAACCGGTGCAGAATTGCCTTACATCTCAAAAGTTATGTTCGGTTTTAGAATAGAGCCTAACCAACAAAAAATAACTATTCCTATTCAAAGTAGAAACCTAGATGGTACTTATAGAACTATAGCTAGCGGTAACATAGTCTTTAAACAAAAATATTTGCGAGGTAGCTACGTTGCTTTTAAAGTTCACATGGGCACAAACAAGGTTATTACTATCAACGCTTGGACCAGCGATGACGAAAAAGGCGAAATTAAAAAAGAAAGCGGTATCGTCGAAATTGCTACCGAAAGTGGTAACATAAATAGAGAAAAAAAATATAAGTTTAATCCGCCCGTCGGCACCTCTCTCAATGCTGTAGCAGAAATCAGTAGACTAATTCAATTGTGTGACAAAATTTCTAGGTCCAAACCGCCTTACTTCGATAAAAGCTTAACTTTTAAAATCCAAACTTTGGTCAACAACATATATCATGCTCCAAATAAAAACGACTTTAAACCTCTAATATTAAAAATGTTAAAGGAAACTTCTAATAATGAAGAAGCTAAGATGAGACTTATTATCATGGCCAGAAAAATCGGCAATATTTGGTCCGATTCTGAGAAAAAAGAATTGGCTAAACGCTGTATGGAGCAACTCGGCGGAGAATTTCATCAACTAGGTGTTGTTGGCAAACAAGTAACAACAAACATTCAAGCAATTTTTACTCTCGGCATGTGTGCTGACCCTCATGACTTGGATAAATTAACGAAAATTTGTAGGCAGTCTAGATATTTACGGGCTTGCTTATACACTCATGCTAAAACCAAAACAAACGTCGATTGGTTGATTGAAGAATTTTTCAAAAGTGTAAATCAGGTAGAAGACGGTAAAGTCGACTTAATTCAGGATACGGCCCATGCCATGGGTGTAGCATTGAAAGATCATAGCTTGGTTGATACAAATAAATTAGAAAATGTAGTTTCTAGATTAATCTGTGCTATTAAAACTTCTAACCTTAATGATTGTGGCCTAATTTCTTGCATCTTAGCCCTTGGTTGCATTTGCGATCAACGAAATAACTCCAATGAAATAAGTCAAGAAATTTTACTAGATGTTAGAAACATTTTGAACCAACTTGAAAATTATTATGATTCTTATATCATTAGTAGATGCTCCAAAATGAGTGAAATAGCTATAAAACTAATAGACGGCACAACCTTAGAAGTTAATGAAGAAGAGTATTTATTAATTAAATTAGAAAATGTAGACTAATCTCTCTAACTTTTCAATCACTGCGTGCCTACAAATTTTAGTTACTAATCTGAGTTGTTAGTGCGACATCTCTTTATCGTTTTTTTTTCCCAAAAAGTATATTATAGCTCATTTATGGTTATACTCTGGCAAGACTTAATTTAAAAAAGGAGGGCTTGGGGATAACTATTCCTTCAAAATAAAATATGAATTTTGAAATTTTTAATCAACTACCTAATATGATCCAAAAAATGAATACAGATCTAATCAGTAACATTATTATATTAATTAGCCTATTAATAACAATTGTTCACATTTGTATTAAAAGGCGAGAACAATCAAAACTTTCTTTAGAGGTAGAACATCAAGAGAGGATTGAAAAACTAAGGATAAAAGAAGAAGAGCATAAAGCTTACAAAACTCAGCAATTAGCTTTACTAAAAAAGAAACAACTAGAGCAAGAACAAATAAGACGGCTACAAATTCAACAAGAAAACGAATTATTTAAGGCTCAGTTACCACAATTTCAAGAACACCATAACCTTCGTAGAATGGAACTAAAAGAAGAACGTGAAAAATTTCGCCTTCTTCAAGAATTAAATAATCAACAATTGCAAGAGCAAAAAGAAGAGCATAGATCTAAATTACTTCAAAAACGTGAAGAAAGAAAAGTTCGCCTAATTTGTCAAAATGAAAATGAACATGAAAATATGCAGGCCCAAAAAGAACTTTATCGAACTAATATGCTAGAAAAAAGAGAAGAGGGCAATGCTAGATTTTTTCAATACAGAGAGGAATAATTTTTTATCTAATTTTTAGCCACTCTAACGCTAAATCTATCCAACTAGCTACATGCTGATTGATATGAGATTCCTCGGTTGCTGTCTGCTGATTAGCTAAACTTAGGCCGTGTGTCCCAAACGGGTATATATGCAACTCGAAGGGCACATTGTTTTTCATTAACGCATTTGCAAATAAAAAAGCATTATCCGCCGTGACAACAGTATCATCTAATGTATGCCAAATAAATGTTGGTGGTGTTTTTTTGCTAACATAATCCGAAATAGCTGTAGTATAATATTGACTTCTACTTGGCTCAATACTATCTAGATCTTCTAATAAGAAATTTAGAGGCGTATGAGGATTTAAATCTATTACAGCATAACCTAATATTAATTTATTCGGATAGCAATCTTTCGGCGAAATCTTCAAACTATCCGATATAAATTTTCTATCATACAGAGTAGCAAGACTAGCGCATAAATGCCCACCAGCCGAAAACCCAGCTATCGTTATGTTATCTGGATCTATATAATATTTCTTGGCGTTCGACCGAACATAGTCTACACTAGCAGCTAACTCTAATAACTGTTGAGGATACTGCACCGGAAGGACACTATATCTTAATACAAAAACGTTATACCCTTCTGACAAAAATTTTAAGGCTATTGGTTCGGCTTCTCGATCCGATGTATACTGATAATAACCTCCTGGACATATTATCAAACTCGGCCTCTTGTTGTGCGTATCATAA
>MDSO01000099.1_pt1 | contig 14254 bp, 19 predicted proteins | sample 1005691 | NCBI WGS metagenome assembly MDSO01 (sample SAMN05526595, study PRJNA338239) | gut metagenome | isolation source: stomach gut content | host: Acanthurus sohal | place: Saudi Arabia: Red Sea | collected 2011-04 | reverse complement strand
ATTAATAAAGTAGTTTTTGACCGTGGTGGATTTATTTACCATGGAAGAATAGCAGCTCTAGCAGAAGCAGCTCGTGAAGCAGGATTACAATTCTAATCTATAAAGAAGGAGGAAATATTCAGTGGCAAGAAGACAATTAATTGATTATAAATCACTAGACTTAAACGAAAAAGTTGTTACAATTAAACGTGTAACAAAAGTTGTAAAAGGTGGTCGTACATTTAGATTTTCTGCTTTAGTAGTAGTTGGAGATAAAAATGGCCATGTAGGTGTAGGTTTAGGTAAAGCAATGGAAATTCCTGATGCAATAAAAAAAGGAATCGAAGATGCAAAGAAAAATTTAATATTTATAGAAAGAAATGAAGCAGATAGCATTTATCATGAATATGTTGGCGACTTTGGTGGAGCAAAAGTATTGCTAAAACCAGCTAAAGAAGGAACAGGAGTTATTGCAGGAGGCCCAGCTCGTGCAGTTTTAGAATTAGCAGGAATTAGAAATATCAGAACAAAATCATTAGGTTCAAATAACAAAAAAAATGTGGTTCATGCTACGCTTGAAAGCCTTGCTTCACTTAAAACTCCTGAACAAGTTGCAAAACTTCGTGGAAAAACAGTTGAAGAAATTCTGGGTTAGGAGGAACAAATAATGACACAAATTAAAGTTACTTTAGTAAAGTCTACAATTGGAGCTATTCCAAAACACAAAAAGATTGTAGAAGCTTTAGGACTTAGAAAAATGAATAGTAATCATATTCACCAAGATAATCCAGCTATTCGTGGAATGGTTAGACATGTTTCACATTTAGTTAAAGTAGAAGAAATTAACGCATAAACATTAATAAAAAAGGAGGTGCGATAATGAATTTAAGTCAATTAAAACCCTCTCCTGGTTCAAAAACTAAAGCTTTTCGTGTAGGTAGAGGACATGGTTCTGGAAATGGTAAGTTTGCAGGAAGAGGCCGTGACGGACAAAACTCAAGAAGTGGTGGTGGAGTTAGACCAGGATTTGAAGGTGGTCAAATGCCTTTATATAGAAGACTACCAAAAAGAGGATTTCATAATAGAAACAGTAAAGAAATTATAGATATTGACATATCTTTATTAAATAGGTTTGAAAATGGCGAAACCGTAACTGTTGAATCATTTACAAAAAAAGGTATAGTTAAAAATTCAAGAGATGGAATAAAAATCCTAGGAAATGGAGAACTTACTAAAAAGCTAAATGTTAATGTTCATGCATTTAGTAAGTCTGCAAAAGAAAAAATTGAAGCTTTGGGTGGAAAAGCAGAGGTGATTTAAGTTGTTTAAAACTCTAATAAATGCGTGGAGAGTTCCTGACTTAAAGAAAAAAATAATCTTTACATTTTGGATGATGGCTTTCATAAGAATTGGAGCTCATATACCAGCACCAGGAATTAACAGAGCTGCTGTTGAATCAATGATGAATGCAGATTCCAATAACTTGTTAGGATTAATGAATGTTATTACTGGTGGAGCGTTTAGCTCAATGGCAATATTCGCATTTGGAGTAGGGCCTTATATTACTTCATCTATTATTATTCAGCTTTTAACTATTGCTATTTCCCGACTCGAGGAATTATCAAAAGAAGGCGAAGATGGTAGAAAAAAAATCAGTAAATACACCCGGTATTTAACTTTATTCATAGCTATTATGCAAGGTTCAGGTACTACATTAATGTTATATAATTCTAATGTTTTATCTGAAAGGACACCTTTGATGTTTTCATTGACCATATTGTCCTTTGTAGCAGGCTCAATGCTCGTTATGTGGATTGGTGAACAAATTACAGAAAAAGGTGTAGGGAACGGAACCTCACTAATTATTTTTATAAATATTGTTTCTTCATTACCAAATGAAATAATTGCATTATTATCATATCAAAATTATATAAAAGCAATAATACTTATAATTTTATTTGTAATTCTTATAGCATTTACTGTTTTGATGTCACTTGGAGAAAGAAGAATAAATGTACAATATGCAAAACGTATGTCTGGAAGAAAAGTATATGGTGGTCAATCCCAACATATTCCTATAAAAGTAAATCTCTCAGGAGTACTTCCTGTAATCTTTGCTATGTCATTATTACAGTTCCCAGAGATAATTACTAATTTATTTGTAAAACATCCAACTGATGGATGGATGACTGTGATTGAAAATTTAAGATGGACCACTCCTGTGGGAGCTATAATTTATTTGTTATTAATATTTGGATTTGCATTCTTTTATTCTACGATTGCTTTTAATCCAGTTGAGATAGCATCAAATATGAAAAAAAGTGGAGGATTTATTCCTGGAATTAGACCAGGAAAACCGACTTCAGATTATTTATCAAGAATAGCAACACATGTTACTTTAATAGGGGCAGTATTCTTAGCATTTTTAGCTATGACTCCTTTATTATTTACAGCAATTTTTGATATGCAAGTTGCTTTTACTGGAACTTCACTTCTTATTGTAGTAGGTGTAGCATTAGAAACAATTAAACAGTTGGAATCACAAATGCTAATGAGGCAATATAAAGGATTTCTATAAAAAGGGAGCGTTATAAAGTGAGACTAATTTTATTAGGTGCACCAGGAGCAGGTAAAGGAACTCAAGCTGAGATGCTTATGAAATATTATAAGATTCCAACTATCTCAACTGGTAACATATTTAGAGAACATATCAGTAACAAAACAGATTTAGGTAAACAAGCAACTAAATATATGGATGCTGGTCAACTTGTACCAGACGAACTTGTTATAGAACTTGTTAAAGATAGAATTACCAGAGATGACTGCAAAAATGGAATGATTTTTGATGGTTTTCCAAGAACTATTCCTCAAGCAGAAGCTTTAGATAAAATGTTGAATGACTTAGGAATTTCAATAGATTATGTTATTGATGTAGATGTACCAGATGAAAACATTATTGAACGTATGTCAGGCAGACGAGTTTGTTCAAAATGTGGTGCATCATATCATACAAAACACAAAAAAGAAAAATTAGAAGGTAACTGTGATGAATGTGCATCTACTCTTATGCAAAGAGTAGATGATAAAGAAGAAACTGTAAAAAATAGATTACAAGTTTATCACATGCAAACAAAACCTTTAATTGAATATTATAATAAACAAAATAAAGTTCTATATATTGATGGTACTGCCGATGTAATAAAAGTGCATGATAGTATAATGAAACTATTGGGAGAAAATTAAGATGCCAATTTCCATTAAGTCTGAACGTGAAATAAATCTAATGAAAGAATGTGCAGATATTTTAGTCGAGACACATCAGTTAATTGCTAAACATATAAAAGTAGGAATGCCTACAAAAGATATAGATGCTATAGCTGAAAAATTCATTCGTTCAAAAAATGCTGTTCCTTCTTTCAAAGGACTATATGGATTTCCTAATGCTACATGTATTTCTATGAATGAAGCAGTAGTTCATGGTATTCCGAGCAATAGAAGACTTAAAAGTGGAGATATTGTAAGTGTAGACCTAGGAGTTTATTATAAAGGTTATCATACAGATGCAGCTAGAACACATCCTGTAGGAGAAGTATCAGAAGATAAGTTAAAATTAATAGAGGTTACAAGAGAAAGTTTTTTTGAAGGATTAAAATATGCAAAAGCTGGCAATCATCTAGGACAAATATCTGCAGCTATTCAAGATTATGTTGATAAGTTCGGATATGGAGTAGTTAGAGATTTAGTGGGTCATGGTATAGGCAAAATAGTGCATGAAGAACCACAAATACCAAATTACAAAACTCTAAGAAGAGGAGTTAAATTAAGAAAAGGTATGGCACTTGCTATTGAACCTATGATTAATATGGGAACTTGGCAAGTAAGAACACTTGAGGATAATTGGACTGTTGTAACTAGAGATGGACTACCTTCTGCACATTATGAGAATACCATAATTATAACGGAAGATGAACCACTTAATTTAACTATCAACGCCTAATAAATGTTGAGGTGAAACATGATTGATAAATGTGCAATAGGCCAAATTGTTTTTTCAAAATATGGCAGAGATAAAGGAAATCCCTTTATTATATTGGCTTTAGAAGATGAATTTATATATTTAGCTGATGGCAAATTAAGATTGGTTGAAAAACCAAAATTAAAAAAGATTAAGCATGTTCAGCTTACAAATATAAACGTAAAAGAAATAAAACATAAAATTATTCAGCAAGAAGGAATTACCAATTCCGAAATTAGAAATGCCATAAATGAGTATTTTAATGTAACTTCATAAAAGGAGGTTTGTAACTTGGCTAAAAATGATGTTATTGAAGTAGAAGGAACAGTGTTAGAAAAATTACCTAACGCAATGTTTAAAGTTGAAATTGAAGGTGGGCATGTAGTGCTTGGCCATATCTCAGGTAAACTTCGTATGAATTTCATTCGAGTATTACCTGGAGATAAAGTAACTGTAGAACTTTCTGCGTATGATTTAACTAAAGGACGTATTGTTTGGCGTTCTAAATAATAAAAATGTAGAAAATCACGCTTTACTTTTCTACATTTCATAAGCTATGGATGAGTACCTTGTGCACTCATATTTTGGCTATGGATAAGTGGATAAAAGAAAGGGGTACAAAAATGAAAGTAAGACCATCTGTAAAAAAGATGTGTGAAAAATGTAAAATCATTAAAAGAAAAGGTAGAGTTTGTGTAATTTGTGAAAATCCAAAACATAAACAAAAACAAGGATAATTAAGGAGGTGACAGATAAATGGCACGTATAGCAGGTGTAGATTTACCAAAAAATAAACGTGTTGAAATAGGGCTTACTTATATTTATGGAATTGGTCGCCCAAGTTCACGTAGAATTTTACAAACTGTAGGTATAGATTTTGATACTCGTATTAAGGATTTAACAGATGCTCAAGTAGAACAAATTCGTGCAGAGATTGATAAAACACAAATTGTTGAAGGAGATCTTCGTCGTGAAATTGCTCTTAACATTAAACGACTTGTTGAAATAAGTTCTTATCGTGGAATTAGACATAGAAGAGGACTTCCAGTGAGAGGTCAAAAAACTAAAACAAATGCACGTACACGTAAAGGTCCTAAAAAGACTGTAGCGAATAAGAAAAAATAGAGTATAAAGGAGGTTAAATTTAATGGCAGCAGCAAAAAAAGCGGCTAAAAAAACAACAACTCGTAGACGTCGCGATAGAAAGCATATTGAACGTGGAATGGCACATATTCAATCTACATTTAATAACACTATGGTTACATTAACAGATGCTAATGGAAATGCTCTTTCATGGGCTAGTGCTGGTGGATTAGGATTTAGAGGTTCAAGAAAATCAACACCTTATGCAGCACAAATGGCAGCAGAAACTGCAGCAGTAGCAGCAATGGAATATGGCCTTAAAGCAGTAGAAGTTATGGTTAAAGGACCAGGTTCAGGTAGAGAAGCTGCAATACGTGCACTTCAAGCAGCTGGATTGGAAGTTACATTAATAAAAGATGTTACACCAGTTCCACATAATGGTTGTCGTCCACCAAAACGTAGAAGAGTGTAATTCAAGATTATTAAGTAAATCTTAATAATTTCATACCGCTACTATAATAGTAGTGGTATTGGAAACTTAAAACACTGTTGAAGTGATGATTGTCAACAACCCATGTAAAGTTACGGGTGTTCTCGTCTGATTAATAAACTAACAAATGCAAACATTCAAAATACTTATCGTAGAACTTTACTCAAAAATTGTTCGTCACCCTCAGAAGAGCACTTTAAAAATAAAGGAGGGTTTTATCGGGTGTTGGAATTTGAAAAACCGCAAATAGAAATTAAAGATTTATCAGAAAATGGTAAGTATGGTTGCTTTGTAATTGAGCCTCTTGAAAGAGGATATGGAATGACTTTAGGTAATGGCCTTAGAAGAATTTTACTATCTTCACTTCCAGGAGTAGCTATTAGCAACGTAAAATTTGAAGGAGTATTACATGAATTCAGTACTATTCCTCAGGTAAAAGAAGATGTTTTAGAGATTGTGTTAAATCTTAAAACACTTGCAATTAGAGATAATAGTGGAAATATGGAACCAAAAGTTCTTTATATTGAAGCTAGTGGTGAAGGAGATGTTATTGGCGGAGATGTTAAATGTCCCGCAGATGTTGAAATAATAAATCCTAATCAACATATTGCAACTTTAAATGGAGGACCAAATAGTAGACTATATGCTGAACTTACTATTACTACTGGACGTGGATATGTTGGAACAAATAAATTAAAAAAAGCTGATTTACCAATTGGCGTTATTCCTGTTGATTCAAGCTATACCCCTGTAGAAAGAGTAAACTTTAAAGTAGAAGATACTAGGATTGGTCAACAAACTGATTATGATAAATTGACTTTAGAAGTTTGGACTAAAGGAACATTAAAACCAGATGAAGCAGTAAGTTTAGCCGCAAAAGTACTAAGCGAACATTTAAACCTATTCATAGATTTATCTGAAAATGCACGTAATGCTGAAATTATGATTACAAAAGAAGATGATTCCAAAGAAAAAACTTTAGAAATGACAATTGAAGAGTTAGATTTATCAGTTCGTTCGTTCAATTGCTTAAAAAGAGCTGGCATAAATACAGTTGAAGATTTAACGAATAAAACAGAAGAAGAAATGATGAAAGTTCGTAATTTGGGACGTAAATCATTAGAAGAAGTATTTCATAAATTAAACCAACTTGGATTTGCTCTTAGACCTAGTGAAGAATAAGAGCAACTTTTAGTAATTAGATAAAATGTACATTAGGAGGTATATCATGGCACAAAGAAAGCTTGGGCGTACTGCGTCTCAACGTAAAGCTTTACTTCGTAATCAAGTTACTAATCTTTTATATCATGGAAAGATTAAAACTACTGATTCTAAAGCTAAAGAAATTCGTAAAATAGCTGAAGGAATAATTGCTTCAGCTATTAAAGAAAAAGATAACTACGAAGAAATTACTATTACTGCTAAAGTAGTAAAAAAAGATGAAAATGGAAACCGTATTAAAGAAGTGATTGATGGTAAGAAAAAACCTATTTTTGAAAATGTTGAAAAAACAATCAAAAAAGACAGCCCTTCACGTTTACATGCAAGAAGACAAATGTTAAAAGTTTTATACCCAGTTACAGAAGTTAATGTAAGAAGAAGAAGACAAGCAAAAAATGTTGATATGGTTGATAAATTATTTTCAGAAATTGCACCAAAATATGTTGATCGTAATGGTGGATACACTAGAATTACGAAATTAGGTCCTCGTAAAGGTGATGCAGCAGAAGAAGTAATTATTGAATTAGTATAATATTTTGGGATTAAGAGCAAATCTTAGTCCCTTTTTCCATAATAAGTATAGGGGAGACTAAATTATGATAATAACTGCTAAAAATTTGGTTTATGAATATATAAATGAAGAAGAAAGTGGTATAATAGATAAAGTAAGAGCTTTAGACGAATTTAGCATAGAAGTAAACGAAGGAGAATTTTTAATTGTACTAGGCCATAATGGATCTGGAAAATCTACTTTTGCAAAACATTTAAACGGTATATTAAGAGCAACTGATGGTACTTTGTTTGTAGATGGATTTGACATGAAAGATGAAGATATTATTTGGCAAGTAAGAAGCAATGTAGGAATGGTTTTTCAAAACCCCGATAATCAAATTGTAGCTACAATTGTCGAGGAAGATGTAGCTTTTGGACCAGAAAATTTAGGTATTCCATCTCAAGAAATTCGCGAAAGAGTTAATAACGCTTTAAAATTAGTTGAAATGGAAGATTATAAAAGGCATTCTCCAAACCAACTTTCTGGTGGACAAAAACAGCGTATAGCAATTGCAGGAATAATCGCTATGCAACCAAAATGCATCGTATTTGATGAATCAACTGCTATGTTAGACCCCATGGGTAGACGTCAAGTTATGCACACAATGAACAAACTCAACAAGGAACATGGCATTACAATAATTCACATAACGCATCATATGGAAGAAGCTATAATGGCAGATAGAATTGTCGTTATTGAACAAGGAAAGATGATATTAGAAGGTAGCCCTAAAAATGTATTTAAAAATGTGGAGCAACTTAAAAATATAGGATTAGACGTGCCTGATGCTACATATTTAGCGTATTTATTGAACAAAGAAGGAATAAAGATAAATACAGGAGTTATTAACACAGAGGAGGTTATCAAAGAGTTATGTCAATTGAAATAAAAAACTTAACTCATATATATGGTCAAGGCCAGCCATTTGAGAAAATAGCTTTGGAAAATATAAATTTTCATATTGATAAAGGTGAATTTATAGGGATTATTGGACACACTGGCTCCGGAAAAAGCACATTAATTCAAATGTTTAATGGTTTGTTAAAGCCTACAAAAGGTAACATTTTAGTAGATGGTATAGATATAAATTTAGATGTAGAGAACAAAAAAGAAGCCCGAAGAAAAATTGGTATAGTATTTCAATATCCAGAATATCAACTTTTTGAGATGACAATTTATAAAGATGTAGCATATGGGCCAACTAATTTGGGATTAAACGAAGAAGAAATTAATAGCAGAGTAACAAGTGCTCTTACTCATATGGGCATGGATGAAAGCTTGTGGGAAAAATCACCTTTTGAACTTTCTGGTGGACAAAAAAGAAGAGTGGCAATTGCAGGTGTAATAGCTATGCAACCAGACATTTTAGTTTTAGATGAACCAACAGCAGGACTAGACCCAAAAGGTAGAGAAGAACTGTTTAAACAGCTTAAAAATATGCACAAACTTTTAAATATGACTATAATTTTAGTTTCACATAGCATGGAAGATATGGCCCGTCATACAGCTAGGTTATTAGTGCTATCTAAGGGAAAATTGATTTATGACGATACACCACGAGAAGTTTTTAAACATATTACGGAGCTTGAAGAAATAGGCTTAGCTCCACCACAAATAAAATACATTGTAAAAGAATTAAGACAAAGGGGATTTGATATAAGCGAAGATATTTTAACCGTTGAGGAGGCAGCTTATCAAATTAAAAGGTACTTAAAAGGGGGAAAATAAATGATTAGAGATATTACTATAGGTCAATATTATCCTATAGACTCTATACTGCATAGACTTGATCCAAGAACTAAAATTATAGCGGTCTTTGCATATATAACTTCATTATTCTTAATAAATGCTCTTTATGGCTATGCTTGTGTAATATTAGCTTTAGGAATAATTATACAGCTCAGCAAAGTCCCAATACAATTTATATTAAAAGGATTAAAGAGCATTGTATTTATTTTAATTTTTACAGTTTCAATTAACATATTGTTTTCCACAGGCGAAACAGTTTTGTGGAAATTTTGGATATTTAATATTACTGTTGAAGGAATTATTTTAGCGTTTGAAATGGCCCTAAGATTAATATTGTTAATTGTTGGTTCATCTTTACTAACTTTAACAACTTCTCCTATTCAACTTACTGATGGTATTGAAATCTTACTTAATCCGCTTGCTAAAATCGGGGTGCCCGCTCATGAGATTGCTATGATGATGAGTATCGCACTAAGGTTTATTCCAATTTTACTTGAGGAAACGGATAAAATTATGAAGGCTCAAACGGCACGTGGTGCAGACTTTGAAACTGGAAGCATTATTCAACGTGCAAAGGCTATGGTTCCTATTATGGTACCTTTGTTTGTATCAGCGTTTAGACGTGCGGACGAACTAGCTATGGCAATGGAAGCAAGGTGTTATAGAGGAGGAGCTGGAAGAACTAGAATGAACTCCCTTAAATATCAAACTAGAGATAAGATTGCTTTTGTAGTTATCATATTATTCATAGCATTTTGCATTTGGATTTAAAAACAAGGAGTACATTGTGCTCCTTATTTTTTTATGGCTTATTGTCCAGGTTTAAAATTTTTGTAGCTATACGTTCACAAAACAACTGGTCGTGTTCTACAAAAATCATAGTAGGCTTATACGCTAAAATTAAATTTTCGATTTGTTGCCTAGACAAAATATCAATAAAGTTTAGTGGCTCATCCCAAATGTATAGATGTGCCTTTTCTGACAAACTTTTTGCAATAAGTACTTTCTTTCTTTGTCCACCACTTAATTCTTCCAATTGTTTATCGAAAGCTTCTCTTGAAAAATTTAATTTCCTTAATATCGATTTAAATAAACTTTCATCTACGCCGTTAGCATGAACAAAAGTCTTCATATCTCCTTTTAAGAAACTAGTATCTTGTGGCACATAAGAAATTTTTAATTGACTCCCTTTTAATAACTCTCCTTCTGCTTGTTCAATCTCTCCCATAACAAGCTTAATCAAACTAGATTTTCCACACCCGTTTGAGCCTTTTAAAGCAATGCGCTCTTCTTGTTCCACTATAAAGTTGAGGCGTTTACAAATGATCTTTGAATCATAATTAATCTGTATGTTTCTGGCTTCGATAAGAATAGATTTCACATACGCCTCACAATGAATTTTTAAAGTTTCCACTTGCTCAACGTTCTTTAAAAGCTGCTCTTTTTCTTTAATTAACTTATTTTGTCTGCCCTCAATTGTCTTTGCCCGTTTCATCAGCTTGGCCGATTTATGACCAGCATATCCTTTATCAAGTATGCCTTGGCCAGTCTTTATACTCTCGACAGTGTTGCTCAACCCCGCAGCTGCACGGTGTGATGCTTGCAACCGTGAAATTTCTTTTTTTAGTTTACTGTTTTCATTTATTTCCCACTGGTCTTGACGCTGCTTATTCATATACCAACTTGAGTAGTTGCCTTTTTCCACCTCTATAGTCTGTTTGTTGATTGATAAAACATGATCAATTACATTATCTAGAAACAACCTGTCATGGGACACTAAAATAAACCCACTTTTCTGATTTAAATACTCAGCTACAATCTTTCGACCTACTTCATCTAAATGGTTAGTAGGCTCATCTATTAGCAAAAAGTTATTTCTCTTTAAAAACAGAGCAGCTAACATTAGTTTGGTACGTTCGCCATTGCTCAAAGTTTCAAAAGGTCGCAAAAACACATCTGGAGTAACATGCAATAAATTAATTTCTTTTTTTATTAAATCATCAATAGTATAACCATTGTGCTGTATATACTTTTCTAACACATCGCCGTATGTTTCTAATGAAAGCTGTGTTCCATCCGCAATACAAGCCTCCATTTGATTTTCCCACATAGTATAAGGGGCAATAATATTACGAATGACTTCTAAAGCAGTTCCGCTTTCCTTTATATCAAATGGAAAATACTCAAAGTTTACCGAACTTACAATATTACCAACATACTCATACTTTCCTTGCAACAAATTTAAAAGTGTTGTTTTGCCTTTGCCATTTCTACCTATTAAACCCAATTTCCAATCGGTATCTAATGTAAATGAGGTGTTCTCAAATATATTCTCATGATGTGTATCATAGCGAAATGTTAATTGATTAATATTTATAATAGACATGTACACTCTCCTTTGAAAGTTAATTAATTAAAATTTTCATCTTGAATTAGCAAAGATACTCACATTTCTTACAAGCGGGAGTAATTGACAATATATTTTTTTCTCCAAATGATAATATCATTAATGTCATTACTTGGTCAATGCCTTTCTCAGGCAATATATCCAAAATTAAGAAATCATAAGACATTGTAAAAGTAATATTAAAAGAGTATAATTTTAGAGTAACAAGGCGGAGGTGAGCAATTTTGAAGATAAAATTTAATGTGGCATACAACGGAAAAAACTATCATGGGTTTGCAAAGCAAAAAGGAAATATCTCAACCATACAATCTTGCTTAGAAGCATCACTTTATGAATTGACTGGCAAAAAAGTAGAAGTGCTAGGGTCAGGTCGGACTGATACAGGAGTTCATGCAAGAAAGCAATGTTGTATGTCAATTTTAGACACTACTATTCCAATAGAACGAATGGCAAAAGCCATGAATGCCAGACTTCCAAAAGATATAATAGTTAGTAATGTAGAAGCAGCAGACAAAGATTTTCATCCTAGGTTTAATGTTAAAGTTAAGACCTATAAATATCAAATTTTAAATCAAGACTATAATGACCCATTTGTTAAGGACTTTGTGTGGTTTTATCCATATAAAATAGATTTAGAAAAAATGAAGCAGGCTAGTCGATTTTTTGTTGGGGAGCATGACTTTGAAGGATTTTGTTCAGCAGGTGCATCTGTTACCACGACTACAAGGACTATATATAAGTTAGACATATATAATAAGGAAGAAACTCTAGTTAACATAGATATATCTGGCAATGGTTTCTTGTACAATATGGTACGGATTATAGTAGGCACTTTGGTAGACGTAGGCCAAGATAAAATCCTAGTTTCGGATATACCGCATATTATCGAAAGCAAAAATCGTAAGTTAGCAGGCATTACTGCTCCAGCACAAGGACTTACGTTGTATGATGTGAAATATTGATGAGATTAAAGATAGAGTCTATTGCAGCTTAGACTCATCTTTTTTGTTAGATTTATTAAATCATTTATCGTTTTAAGCCATATAAAATAGCTAACCTTTCCATATAAAAGCTTCTTTTGATAGTATCGTCTATATCCAAAAATACCACTATAGAATTTGCATCATCTATTCCTAGCATTTCTGTTATTTCCTTCCAAGTGTTTTAATAATTATACAGTTCAGGATTTTACGAAAAATATGAAATCCTATTTATGTTAAAAATTTATTAACACTAGCATACTATACACCTATATGAAGTTAAAGTCTCCACTCCTTTTATAGCTTTAATTAGATTTTTTATACATTAATGTGTTGTTTCCACTAAACTTCAGGAAGAAACTAAGTAATTCATTAATATGTTTAAAAAAATTTTTTACTTATTTTGCTTTTATTAAAAACTGTTCTAAGTACCTAGTGTTACAAATTTATAACGCTTATGTAGATGTCTCGGAAAACATAAGACCCCACCGCCAGAGGCTATGGGGTAGTTATTAACTAATTATTAACTAGTTTATTTTAAGATTAAAACTTGTTCCAACATCTCCAGCAAATAAAATTAATCCGTCTTCAGGTAAAATGACATCTTTATTTCCATCTAACCAAGAATTATAAATACATTCACCCTCACTATTATATACCATAATTGACCAAGTTCCAGTCGTTTCAGTAGATAGCATTCTATTCGCATATTCATCTGTTATATGATAATATTGTCCATATCCATTTTCGCCTATCGTTATAGTTTTTTGAGATAAATTAGGTATAGAGTTAAAATCGACATAAATAATTTCGTTGCTATTCATATACTCAACACCATTTTCTATATACATGTGTGTAGTAGATAAATCTCTGCCGGAATTTTGTGGAATTTTTATTTTATGCATTAACGTATTTTCATCGATAATTTGCATGCCATCAAAATATCCTTCCACTGGATTATATGAACTTAAAGTATAAGTTATAGCATTACTAAAAGTAGGGTGAGTGTATATTCTGGAACTATATTTTTCACTAACTACTAAATACATTTTTCCAGCCCTGTCTTCCCAAGCTTTTTTTACACTTTCATCAACTGAAATAGGCTCTATTTTTTGATGACTATATTCAGTTTTTTCATATGGAATAAGCCCTATATCCATAATACTTCGCGTTTTGAGGTATGTTTCACCATTATCTTCTTCTACAAATGATATTTCAAATCTAAAACTATTTCTAAAAATTCCATCACCCAAATGATAATATATTGATGGTTGTTTATTTTCTTTATCTAAACCTGTATATAGCATTACTCCCGAATCAGTCATTTCAACTTTTGTCATACCCATATTTGAGCTATAAATTCCGTTATACTTTTTCAAATCTGGTGGAATTGGAACAGCCTGTGTTGGTTTCTCAAATGGCTTCTTAAAGTCATCAAATTGTACACCATCACTAGTCATTTCATCAAAAAGTAATCGAGAACCCATCATTTCTGCATATGCACTGGAGCCTTTTGGACCTGTCATCAATACAGCTACAGACATATCTTGCTCTGGTGCAACAACTAAGGCCGTATGATGAGGAGCATGGTCTCCTCCTTTAGTCACAACTTGAATGTTTTGTTCAAAAAATGGATAAACTTCTACATCGTCCCATCCTAGTCCATATTGTGCAAATGTATCTTCTTCACCATGCCATAAACCATTTGCATATTCAGGTGCCATTGTCATATCAATTGATTCTTGTGACAACAACTCTTCATTTGTAAACATATATC
>MDSO01000098.1_pt1 | contig 14309 bp, 13 predicted proteins | sample 1005691 | NCBI WGS metagenome assembly MDSO01 (sample SAMN05526595, study PRJNA338239) | gut metagenome | isolation source: stomach gut content | host: Acanthurus sohal | place: Saudi Arabia: Red Sea | collected 2011-04 | reverse complement strand
GATGTTTTACTTCTTGGGTTTACAGTACCAGCAGCACAAATAATTGACCCTACATATGTAGGTAATCCTGCAATGAACATATATTTCTTATTTATTTCAACTATAATACTATCTGTAGTTGGCGGATGGGTAACAGAAAAAGTTATTGCTCCAAGATTTGAAAATTCTGATTTTGAAAAAGCTGAGACTACAGAGGACTATTCTGGAAAGATAACAGAACTAGAACAAAAGGGTTTAAAACTTGCTTTAAAATCTCTTTTAGGATGCATAGTAGTTATTGTTGTGTTATGTATTGGTAAAAATGCGATTTTAAATGACCCAGCAACTGGTTCTTTATTATCAAGCAAATCAGGACTTATGGCTGGTTTAGTTCCACTTATAACAATATTATTTTTAGTGCCTGGACTTGTGTTTGGGGTTGTTACTAAAAAAATTAAAAATGATAAAGATATGACTGCAATAATGGCAAGTTCTATTAGTGATATGGGAATGTATATAGTATTAGCTTTTGCAGCAAGTCAATTTATATATTTATTTAATGCTTCAAATCTTGCAATAGTGTTATCTATTAAAGGAGCAGAAATGCTTCAAGCAATAGGTCTTACTGGAAGCGGACTTATTATATGTTTTGTAATATTTTCAGCATTTATAAATTTATTTATGGCTTCAGCTTCAGCAAAATGGGCAATTTTAGCCCCAGTGTTTGTTCCAATGTTTATGCTTCTTGGATATTCACCAGCTATGACTCAAATTGCATACCGTATTGGGGATTCAATTACAAATCCTCTTACACCAATATTTCCATATTTTCCAATGTTGCTTGCATTTGCAAGAAAATATGATAAAAACATGGGAATGGGATCGATTATAGCAAATATGTTACCATATTCTGTTGCATTCTTTATAGTTTGGATAATCCAACTAGTAATATTTATGCAATTTAATATTCCTCTTGGAATTGATGGTGGAATGTTTGTTAAATAATAAGTAAGGTAATTCTTAAAAGAAGAAAGAACTATATGTTTTTTCTTCTTTTTTTGTATTTTAAAAATATATTCAGCATTATAATTTTGTCTTTATAATAAAAGTACTTTAAAATAAAAGTACTTTAAAATAGTATTAAATAAATTTGATAGGTTTAGGTGCGAATCTACTATTATGAGGTTAACTTCCAAAAAAAACGTTTCAGCTTATAAGTACATTTAATATAAAAAGTAGAGTACTATCCTTTTATATAGTGTGATTAGAAAAACTTATAAAAAGTACAGTAACTATAATTAATAAAATTCCAAGTTAATATTTGATCTAGAAGAGCATAACTTAAAAATTATTGACTTAAATTCGTTGTCATGAAAAATAAAAATGGACAAACAATGTTCGCCCAAAAGATATATTGAATGATTGGAATTAGGTTATCAAAAATAATAAATTAATTAAATATTGTATATTAGTCACTATTTATTATACAGATTTCTATACTATATACCCATCATTTGCATTAAGAATATAGCTACACAAGCTATAATTATATTTACTGCAACAAATTTCCAAATAAATTTTAGCCATTGAGGATAACTAATGCCAGCCAAAGCAAGAGAACCCATAAGAGGCATTGAAAGCGGCGTGATGCAATTAGTAAGGCCGTCTCCAAGCTGAATAGAAAAGCTCATAATATTTCTTGACAGTTCCATAACATCACCTATAGGAGTTGTGATAGGTAATATAAGAGCAGCCTGTGTAATTCCACTAGGCATAATAATATTAAATACTAGATTAAATAAAAACATTCCTATAGCAACAAAACCACCACCTAAATCTGCAATAACTGTTACTACGGAATATGCTATTGTATGTAGAATATTTCCTGCTGTTAAAACCACTGTTATTGTACGTGCAAACCCAACAAGAAAACAAATACCTCCCATTTTGCCAGCGCCTTTTAATAACACCTGTACAAATTCATTCGGGTTCATTTTATACCAAACACCAATTAAGACAGACGATAATAAAATAAGGAATGTTAAATAGTTCCAACTCCATCCATATTCAGAAGCACCATAAGCATATACTAAATAACATATAATTACAGATAATAAGGATAGTAAAGCTTTTAATTCAAATTTTCCAAAGTCAGGTTCATCCATTGGGTTTTTACCTTCTTCTGTATAAAAACCATCAAGTACACCAAGCACACTTTTATTTGGGTCTTTATTAACTTTTAGTGCATACCTAGTAACATAAAATGCACCCCATAAATAGAAAATAAATAATAAAAACATTCTTATTCCTGCATTACTCATTGGAGGCACGCCTAGCATTTCCTGCATAAACAATACCATACTTGTAGTAGGCCCTGCTGCTTGAGCAGTTATATAAGGCAGATAAAACATAGCTACAGCACAAGCTTTATCCATTTTTAATACTCTACATATTATAGCTCCAATAGCTACATAGGCCATCATAGAATCATTACCACATAGAGCACCAAGTATAGACATTAATAAATAAATCATAGGGACAACTATTTGAATACTTTGACTTTGAAATTTTTTAATACCAGTATATACTAGAGAATTTATAGCTTCAGAATATATCAATACTTCTGTTGCAGCACCAAGTATTAAAAGCAACGATATTACAAGCCCTCCTGCGGCTATATTGCTTTGAAGTCCTAAAAAAGCAGTTAAGGGATTTACAGGGGTATTTTCTATAAAATGAAATGAATTTGGATCAATGGTTTTTGTGCCTTCCAGAAATTCATACTTTCCAGCGGGTAAAATATAAGTTAATAAACAAGCAATAAAAATTAATATTGTAAAAATAATTGCTGTGTGGGGAAATGCCCATCTTTTTCTTTCTTTAACATTTTGATTTGTCATAAAATTTCCTCCTTGAAAATATTTAAATACCCATTATTTGCATTAAGAATATAGCTACACAAGCTATAATTATATTTGTTAAAACAAATTTCCAAATAAATTTTAGCCATTGAGGATAGCTAACATCACCTATAGCAAGAGAACCTATAAGAGCCATTGAAAGTGGAGTTATACAATTAGTAAGACCATCTCCAAGTTGAATAGAAAAGCTCATAATATTTCTTGAAAGGCCAATAACATCGCCAATAGGAGTTGTGATAGGTAATATAAGAGCAGCCTGTGTAATTCCTCCAGGCATTATAATATTAAATATTAAATTAAATAAGAACATGCCTATAGCAACAAAGCCACCACCTAAGTCTGCAATAATTGTTACCACTGAATATGCTATTGTATGTAGGATATTTCCTGTTTTCAAAACCATAGTTATTGTACCTGCAAATCCAAGAAGAAAACAAATACCGCCCATTTTACCAGCACCTTTTAACAATACGTTTACAAATTCATTTGGACTCATCCTATAAAAAATACCAATTATCACTGATGATAATAAAATAAGAAATGTTAAATGGTTCCAGCTCCATCCATAACTAGATGCTCCATATCCATATATTAAATAACATAAAATTACAGATAATAAGGATAGTAAAGCTTTTAACTCAAACTTACCAAAATCAGGGTCATCCATGGGATTGTTTCCTTCTTCAGGATAAAAGCCTTCCGTTATTCCTAGTACACTTTTGCTTGGATTTTTATTAACCTTTAGAGCATATCTAGTAACATAAAATGCACCCCATAAATAGAATACTACCAGCAAAAACATTCTTATCCCTGCATTGCTTAAAGGAGGAACATCTAGTAACTCTTGCATAAATAGTATCATCCCTGTAGTAGGGCCCGCTGCTTGAGCAGTTATATAAGGCAGATAAAACATGCCTACAGCACATAACTTATCCATTTTTAAAACTCTACATATTACAGCTCCAATAGCTACATAAGCCATCATTGACTCGTTACCACATAGAGCACCAAGTATAGACATTAATAGATAAATCATAGGTACAACAAATTGTATACTTCGGTTCTTAAAATTTTTTATACCAGTATATATCAGAGAATTTATAGCTCCAGAATATATTAATACTTCAGTTGTAGCACCAAGTATTAAAAGCAACGATATTACAAGGCCACTAGATGCTATATTATTTTGAAGACCTAGAAAAGCTGTCAATGGATTTACGGGAGTATTTTCTATAAAATGAAATGAATGGGGATCAATAGTGGAAGTGCCATTTACAAATTCATATTTTCCAGCGGGTAAAATATAAGTTAATAAACATGCAATAAAAATCAATACTATCATTATTATAGCTGAATTAGGAAATGCCCATTTCCTTTTTTTGATATTTTGGTTTTTCATAAATACCATCCTTTAATAGGGTTTAGATAACTGGAATTTGTAAGGACGAACAAGGTTCGCCCAAACAAGCTTATTTGGTAAACATATTGCATGGTGATTTTTACATTGATTTTATTAAGTTTATAATCCCACCATGTTCCAAAATATTCATTGCGTATTCAGATATAACTTCACAACTAATTATTTGACCAGTATTGGTATTTTTGATAGTAGAATTTTCTAGGTTTATTTCCATAAGATGTCCATCACCCATAATGGCTTCAACATTATCTGCTACTATTAAGGGAATACCCATATTAATAGCATTTCTATAAAATATCCTACCAAATGATTTGGCAATAATAGCACCAACTCCGATAGTTTTTAAAGAAATAGCTGCATGTTCATGGCTTGAACCACAGCCAAAATTCTCTAGTGCTATTACAATTCCACCCTTTACAAATTCTTTAGCAAATTCACTTCTAGCACCCTCAAGGCAGTGTGAGGCAATAGCTTTATGATCGGTAAGCTCTAGGTATTGTCCTGGACAAATTTGGTCTGTATCTATATTTTTACCAAATACATAACTTTTTCCTTTAATTATTTTATCCATCTTTTATACCTCCATATATTTTCTTGGATCTGCAAGTTTACCTTCAATTGCACTGGCTGCCACTACAGCAGGAGATGCAAGGTATATTTTGGCCTGTGTTGCCCCCATTCGACCAGGGAAGTTTCTACTAGCTGAAGACACACATGCTTCTCCATCTGTAATTATCCCTTGGTGTGTTCCAAGACAAGCAGCACATCCTGGAGTTACAAAAGTTGCTCCAGCTTCAACCAATGTTGACATATACCCTTTTGTAATTGCTTCTTGTAAAACTTTTTTAGATGCAGGAATAACTAACATACGTGTACCTTTTTTTACTTTTTTGCCGGCTAAAATTTTAGCAGCTACTTCAAGGTCTTCTATTCTTCCTCCTGTGCAAGTTCCTAGAAATACCTGATTTATTGGCGTGCCGATATATGCTTCTAATTCATCTACATTGTCAACACTAAACGGAACAGCTATTGTAGGCTGTATGTCAGATACATCAAAGGTAACTACTTCCTCATACTCATATCCTTCATCAGTTTCATATACTGTGAAATCTGTTACTCCAAGGTTTGATAAATAATCTAAAGTTACTTTATCTGGCTGAATATAAGAAGCTTTTGCTCCCATCTCTGTGGTCATATTACAAATTGCAAGTCTTTCAGACATACTTAATTCTGCTATTAAAGAACCACTAAACTCAACAGCTTTGTAAACTGCATAATCAGCACCTAATTTTCCAATTACATCAAGAATAATATCTTTGGCATAAACTCCTTTAGCCAATTTTCCGTTTAATTCAATTTTAACTATTTTTGGAACTCTAAACCAAAGCTTGCCAGTTTTCATAATAATTGCATGATCTGTAGCTCCAACTCCAGTGGAAAAAGCTCCAAATGCACCATGCATTGTTGTATGAGAATCTGTTATAACTATTATAGTTCCAGGTTTTGAAAGTCCTCTATCAACTAGAACTTGGTGACATACACCTTCATCTATGTCCATCAATTTTTCAATACCTTGTTTAGCTGCAAATTCTCTAAACTCTTTTTGGTTTAGAGCTTGTTTTTTAGATGAAGCAGGAGCATAGTGGTCCATAAAGAATACTATATTATCTGGATTAGTTACTTGTTCACCTCCCATTTCATAAAATGAATACACTGATTGTAAATATAAATCATTTGCTCCAGCTATATCTATATCACAATTTAATATTTCTCCTGTTTGCAAAGTATCTACACCTGCATGGCTTGCTAATATTTTTTCTAATGCGTGCAATATAAACCCTCCCTAATTATCATTCAAAAACTTTTTTACATACTTTAAAACAATTTCTGGCTGTTCTTCAGGCACAAAATGACCACAGTTTTCAACTGCATAACCTGTTACATTGATACAAGTCTTTTCCCAACCAGCCTTTACATCCCATAAATTACCCACTATTCCATTTTCGCCCCATAATGCTAATATAGGGATATCTATTTTTTTGTTTCTATCAAAATCATTATGAATGCGGTCTATACTAGCGGAAGCTTTATAATCTTCACATATGCCATGGATTGTTTTAGGGTCTGCAAAGTGCCTAGTATATTCATCCAATATATCTTGTGAAAAATTAGCTCTAGCAGTTGGCCCAATTTTCTTGGTTAAATTAAATTCTATAAATTTTTTTGGGTCTTTGGCTAATAGCACTTCAGGAAAGTCTCCTGGTTGAATATAGAAAAACCAGTGCCAATATTTATTTGCAAATTCTTTTGTGGTTTGATCATACATATCATCCGTTGGCAATATATCCATAAAAGTGCAAGTTAAAATATTTTCAGGATTGTCAAGGATTAATCTATGGGCAACTCTTGAACCTCTATCGTGACTTATAATATGAAATTTATCAAACCCAAGTTTATGCATAACTTGTAATTGGTCATTTCCCATTACTCTTTTAGAATAGTTAGAATGGTCTGGTTCTCCTTTTGGTTTAGAGCTTTCTCCGTATCCTCTTAAATCTGTCATCACTATGTTATAGTCATTTTTTAAGTAAGGAACAATAAATCGCCAAATTAAATAATTCTCTGGGTGGCCATGAAGAAATAATATAGCTTCTTTTCCTTGTCCGCCTGTCACGGTGTGAATTTTAATATTTTCTTCTACCTCAATAAAATTTTTTTCAAATCCTGGGTAGTATTTTTGCATATACATCTTTTTCACCTCTTAAAATTAAAGTAAGTTCATCAAGATAAGGATAGATGAGTTTGGCCTCACCACTCATTAATATATTTAATAGTTATACTCTTTGAGTTGTAAGTACATCTTATAAAATATTTCACCCTATAAATCTTGATCTAATATCCCTAGTGTCAATGCAAATAATATAGTTCTTTCTTTTAATGAAGAGATTTTCATTTTTTCATTAAGCGTATGGATATCTTCCATATACGGACCCATACCATCAACTGTAGGGCATTCATATAATGAAATTAAACAAGCGTCTCCACTTCCTGGGGATAATTGTTCAGGGTAGTCTATTCCCATCATTTTTCCAGCTTTTTTAATTATTTCATAGATTGCTACATTTTTTTCATTTCTATCCATAGCAGGATGTAAAGCTACAACTTCCACAGAAATTATACATCCATCTATAAATGTAGGCCCTTCAGTTATATCTTTTAAATGTTGATTAAACATCTCAAAGCCTTTTTCACTTTGGATAGAAGCCACTATTGTAGCACTTGAACTTTTAGATATGGACTCTGTGGAGTGTAATAAGCCAGCTTCATATCTTATATTTTCATAATCAGTATAATCATATAATCTATTTATTTGCTTTACCAATTCTTTAGATGCACATCTACCTTGTTTCCATCCAATAGCACCATGAGCACTTACACCTTCAATATTAATTTTATAAATACCTATCCCTTTTCGCTGAACAATAATTCCATTGTCATCTCTTGAAGGCTCAAATACAAAGGCCATATCTGCATCCTTACATTCTTCCTTAAATATTGACTTTGCAGTAGGAGAACCAATTTCTTCATCACAATTGTAAATCATCACAATTTCTTTATTTGGAAGCATATTAAGTTCTTGCATTATTCGTACAGAGTAAATAGAAGATACAAGACCTGCTTTACAATCTGATATACCCACTCCATAAGCCCATTCACCTTCTATTCTAAAAGGATTTTTATTTATATCACCTATTTTAAAGCCAACAAAAGTATCAATATGGGCTGATACAATTATTTTTCCATTAGGATTTGTGGGCTTAATTCTAGCTACAATATTGCTGCCAAAACCTTCATTATAATAAATGTTTATATCAACATTAAATTTGCTTAGCATTTCCTTTATTACTTCAATTGCTTGTTCAATGCCTTCTTCATATTTAGATGGGCAATCAATATTACAAAACTTTTCTAACATTTCCATCTGTTCATCAAAGTATGTACAACTTAATTTTTTGATTTTACTTAATATTTTTCTCACGTCCTTTAGATGTATCACAGTATAATATTGTTAAATATACATGTACAATATTATTTTTTTTTATTAGAATTTTAGTATATATTTTTTGCGATTTTCTTCCAATTAAAATACCCATATAGAGAATTAAGTAGGTAAACACATTTCATTATTATAATTATAAGAGCAGAATGATCTCCGTTTATATATATTATAATCCACATTATAATTGATAGAGCATTTACAGCAACCCACATTAGCCATTGTTCAGCAAATCTATATAAATATAAGATACTTGCGATAACAGATACTACTGTTGTTAGAGAATCCATAAACGCTAGTTGACCACCCATAGCTTCTAATACAAATTTATACACAATAACACCAACAAGGGTGCCACCAAATGAAACAGCCATAATCTTTTTAGTCATATATTTAAACTTCACTTCACCTGAGTCACTTCTATTTTTTCTCCACAAGAAAATAGCAATTGTGCTAATAGGTATGCTAAATAAAACATGATACATTACTTCTCCATACAGATTAATCCCAAAACACTGCCAAGCATATAATACGCTGTTTATAATAGCAAAGTATAGTCCTTCTATTTTGCCTTTTGCCCCTAACACTAAATTTAAGCATCCTGTAATAGTTAATATTAGCATAAGTATATCATCTTTATTGATATACCATGTTGCTGTCATAAATCCGCATACTAAGATTATCCAGATCTTTTCAAATAAGCTCCAGTCTTTAAAATAATTTTTTATGTGTGTCATTTAAATACTCCTCATTATTTTATACCCATTTCGTTCCACATTTCTTGGCTGATATTTGGCCCTTTAACTTGAACCATTTTAGCAGCTACTTTATTAGCAATTTTACAACTTTTTTTGTCATTAAAGCCAAGTACTTGCCCTGCCATTATACTAGCAATATGACTATCTCCTGCGCCAATTGTATCTATAACTTCAACTTCATCACTTTCAACTTGAATAATTTTATTTCCATCAAACATAATTAAGCCATCTTTACCAAGTGTTATATAAACCTTGTTGTACGTAACACTAAAAATATCTTTTATTATTTTTACAATATCATGGCTATCATTTATATAATATGTACCTTCTTTGTTTAGGAAATTTATTGCTTCTTGTTTATTAATATGAATTATGGGAGATAACTCAAGTAAAGATTTCAGTGTAGTTGTATCTATTTCTTTTATGACAGGACCAAAATCTAGATATATTTCTTTGTTTAGTAAAGTTTTCAACCATTTTAATATTATTTTTGCATTATTTCCAAGTAGCTGATATCCTGATATGTATATTCTGTTATAATGAGACATATCAATTTGATTAAGCCATTCTAACTTATATTCACATTCTACACCCTGTACAGTAATGAATGTTCTCTCGCCTTCATTGTCAACAAGACAAAGACAATATCCATTATCCTTATCTAAATCTTTAATTAATATTGGATAGTTTTGAGAGTATAGTTCTTGTTCAATTAAAGTTGAATATTGACCTGTGCCAACAGGTGCAAACAAATCATGGTCAACATTAAAATGCTTTAAAATTCTGGCTACATTATAAGCACAACCTCCAACAGTGGTTGTTACCTCTTCACACAATGCATCTTCTCCTTGATTTGGCGAAGCATCAATTTTCATAATAACATCAATGATTACAGAGCCAATTAACAAAATTTTCATATAGAGTTCCTTCCTTCTAGTAGTATATCTATATAATTTTCAAAATTAATATCATTGTTAGCCTCTAATATTTTAATATACTCGGAATTTATAAACGACTTACCTTTTAATGCTCCACATATAGCCGTTGACATAGCTCCTATTGTATCTGTATCCCCTCCCAGATTTGCACATAATAGACAAGATATATTTGGATCTTTTGCATAATAAGCAATTGCAAGAGCAGCTGGTACAGATTCAATAATATTTACCCCAGTTCCAACAATATCATATATTTTTTGTAAAAACTCTTCTCCCTCATAATTCCTAGCTATTTCTATTCCAATTTTAGTTCTCTCCATAAGGGATGCACTAAAAGTTTCTGCACCAAGTTGTTTAGCTATCTTTTCTATTTGGTGTACATCTTCAATTACTTTATCCATATCACTATTTACCATAGATGAACTCACAGCCATAGCAATCATTGCAGCTCCAGCAATGGTTACATCACTAGTATGAGTTGCAGAAGAAACCTCATAAATAAATTTGGCCATTTTTTCTTTATCATCTGGATTAAATAAACAACCAATAGGAGAAATTCTCATTGCAGAACCATTTGACAATGATTTATCTGTAATATGTTTTGTGGGAACATTTTCTTTTAAATTCGTAAGAGCAGCCTTGGATGTTGGCCCTAAAATATTTTTGGCAACAGCATCTTCTTTAATTGCCCAATCAAGCAACCTTGCACCTATATCATCTTTGTTTGGAATAAACTTTGTATTTAATAATGAGTCTAGTATTATTAACGCTTGAGAAGTATCATCTGTAAATTGGCCTCTTGTATAGTTACAAGCAACTTCATTTTCTTTTGGACCATCTAAAAATGTGGTAATTGTTCCAAAAAAATTTTTTATCCTATTTATGCCCCATAATTCAGACGGCATTCCCATGGCATCTCCTAATGCCATTCCGTAAATTGTTCCTGATATTTTATCTCTCATTTAAAATCCCCCAATGGTAAAATTTAACAACAACTTGTTATATTAATAATAGAGAAAAAAGATGTTGCTGTCAAGCAATTAAGTGGCGGAACTTTAAAGATAAAATTTAATTAAATGCTTTATCAATTGCTTGGTGTAGTTCATTTATACTAGGGATTATTGATGAAAATGCTAATTCGCCATTAATATAGATTGAGGGCAAATTAGTTACACCCATTTTTTTGAAGCGAGCAATGTTTTCTTTTAAGGTAAACTTATGTTCTATAACATCAATTGTATCTCCATAATCTTCTTTAGCTTGATTTACTGTTGCCATCATATATGTGCAGGCAGCACAACTTGTGGAGTCTAGAGTACAAACTTCTATAAGAGGTTTTTCTAGTGAAGTATAATCAGGGACTTTGTTATATATGTCTGTAGTAACAGCTTTATAGTTTTCTAAAATTTTACGTGCAATTTCAGGTTGAGTGACAGCTTGAGTAATAGCTATAGCATTTTCAACCGGAGTATCATATGGCATATCACATCCTGGTGCAATAATCAAATTGCTTGTATCTCCAATTCTATCAATTAGGTCTATAACATATTTCATATTGTCTTCTTGGGTGCCATGCAACATAGTGGAAGTTAAAGGAATGTTTCCGCTAAGAATAATATTGTATTTATCAGTTATTTTTTTTGCTTCCACTAAGTCAATATTTTCATCAACTGAAATTGAATTGGGTTTTGTTTTACACATAACTTCAATGTTTTTTGTTGCATCTCCACATACAAAGAATGATGAATAAGCACCGTTTGCTTTTATATGTTTAAATAAATTTGAAAAAGGTATGTCTAGAAACTTCTCAAAATTAGCAGGAGATATTTGAGACACTAAAGGGTCAACAACTGCAATAATATCCATTCCTGCTTCAATAAATAAATCAGACATTCTTTCAGAAACTTTAAGACAATACTCCAAAAGTGATTTTATATACTCTTCATTATTCATATCCATAAATATATTTGTACCTCTTAAGTGTAAGGCTAGTGTAAACGGCCCACAAATTAAACCATAAAGAGCGGTAGTATTACCAACTTTTTCCTTCATTTCCTTCATAGCAGATAATACCACTGGTAAACGTCCGTCTGTTGCAGTTGGAAGATTACATTCACAAGGAATAGTCTCAACATTTTCTAGGGGATGTGATTTTACTGCTGGTGGATAGTTGTCTGAAAAAACTAATTCACATCCTAAAATTTCTGCTTCTAATTGAAGGTCAAATATAATAGGCTGCCCATTTGGTTTGTACAGCTTATTTACTTCCAACAATGATTTTACTAGTTTATCTTTGTTAGTTAAAACTTCTGTTGCATTATATCCCACAAGTTTGCCTGCATGTACTCCTGCAAATGGAACCCATGGTAAAACTCCAACTTTTTTATGATTTAATACATCTAACAATATTTGTTTTGGTGTCATAAAATTCCTCCTATAATTTACCTATTTTGCATAAAAAAAGGACAAAATATAGTTTGCCCTTTTCAATATTACTATAAAGTTTTTTCAATATATTCCAAACTAACTGGATCTAAAAAAAATAATCCTGAAATTGGATTATACTCAATAACTTTAGCAGTAACTATATAATTTTGGCCTGGAGAAACCTTATTTGGAATATTCTCTCCAATTAAATTTAAATCAAAATAATTATAGTCACTAAATTTAAAAGGTATCATTTCATGTGTATTCTCATATATTAAAAAATCAAACCTAGTTGCATATGTATCGTGATTTGTCATATCAGCAATATTTCCTTCAAATTGTATAATTTCATCATGATATTTTTGTGCAAAATCTTTAGCTATTGAAATATCATCATCTTTTAACAAATTGTTTAAATCTTTGCAATTTTCTGAAGTATAAGTTGCTCCTAATTGGTTGTATTTAATATAAACGTTATCAGATTGTTTAAACGTTTTATTAGATTCAAATTCCATTCCATTAATTTCAATTTCAATTATTTCATTATCCATACTATTTGAATTATATGTTATCTCTGGTTCAACTGTAATGTTGTTAAATCCAAGTTTTTTTAATTCTTCTTCTACAGTTAAAAAATTTTGTCCCAAATATTCTTTAGAACCTGCATTTGTTTTTATCACGTTTTCTTCATCCATTGGAAATGTATGATATGTAACAATTACTTCCACATCAGAAGGATAAAGGTCATTTGTTAAATATCCAATGTTTCCATCCACAGAAACTGATTTTACTTCTCCATCCTTAGTTAGCCATCCTACAATTAAATCATCTATTGCTTTTGTTTTTATGTTTGTAAATCCGTGGTCTTTAAAGTCTTTAACTACATCTTGATATATTCTTCCAGCTTGTATGTTAGAATGTTCTGGCGTTTTTACAGTTTTTATTTGTTCTGTATCTTCAGCAAAAATGCCTATTATTGTTAGGCAAATTAAAGAACCTGTTACTATTTTTAAAACTTTATTTTTAAATGTTTTTGACAATGATAAAAATGTAGTTAAATCTTTAATTAAAAATTTTTTCATAAAATATTCTCCTCTATTGAATTGCTTGTACACATAAATATTATAAAATATTATATAAATAAATGTCAACAGAAAAATATGATACGATATAAAATAAAAAAGAGTACAGATAATAATCCATACTCTTTTTTTAGATAACATTTTTCTTTTTATAAATAATCAGCTAGTGTATTCATATTTACTTTTGCAGCTGCTTGTAATGCACTTTGATAAATTGTGTATTGAGAAGTGTAGTTTAAAAATGCTTCATCTATATCAATACCTGCTGTTTCTGTAAAAAGTTCTTCCATAGAAGTATAGTCGTCAGTAAGCTTTTTCTCAGTATACTCTAATCTTACATATCGGCTACCAGACTCAGAAATCATCTCTGAAAAATAACTTTGGCTATCATCAAAATCAGATAATAATGATGAAAGCTTATCTGTATCATCGGATTCTATAGCACTTAAAACTTCCCCCATAATTTTTTCTAAGTGAGTAACTGCTTCAATAACTTCAGTTTGGTTTACCGCAATATTAGTAGATACACCAATTTCATATTTTATGTCTTGCTCTTTTCCGGTTAAAGAGCTTCCCGCAGGGATATCAGTATCTTTTGGAATAACAGTTCCAGATGGAATAATACTTCCAGATGGAATGGTTTCATTTGGTGTAAGTACAGTTTTTGCTTCAACAACATATTTTCAATTTACATGCCCCGAGGCATTGTGGGAATTGTGCTTCCAAA
>MDSO01000097.1_pt1 | contig 14439 bp, 12 predicted proteins | sample 1005691 | NCBI WGS metagenome assembly MDSO01 (sample SAMN05526595, study PRJNA338239) | gut metagenome | isolation source: stomach gut content | host: Acanthurus sohal | place: Saudi Arabia: Red Sea | collected 2011-04 | reverse complement strand
CAGTAGCAATAATAAATAGTAATCCACAATTGTTAGAGAAACAAAGTGTTTTCTGAGCTTCTGTAAGACTTATTTGTTCTTTAGATAAAAGTTGTTCTGTAAGAACTCCTCCTGTAGGATACCCTCCAATAGAACCAAGTATGTACGCCAAAAGACTGTTGCCAGAAACCCCGAACATTTTACGTGAAATTTTTCCAACATATTTTTCCATTTCAAATATGGTTCCAAGTTCAAATATTAATTTGGTTAAAATGATAAATGGCAACAATGAAGGCAACAGTTTATTGAACCATAACAAAAGTCCAGAAGTTGCACCTTTTATACATACCTCTGGGTTAAATAAAGTATATGCCATAACACTAAAAACTCCTAAAGTAGTTATCCATTGATATATTATTTTGGACATAATTAAACCTCATTTCATAAAATTTATACTTAATTATATGAAATGCTTGTATATATTATTCAATATTACCAAATAAGCATGTACTTGTAAGCTACAATGTTGTTGTAGGAGCTGTTATAGCTACATCACTATATAACAAACTGCATAATTATAAAACTTTTCCTCAATTTACATATAAAAAAAAGTATATTAATCAAAATTAATATACTCTGTTTCATTATAGGAAAAAGCTCTTAGAACTTTTTATCCTATTTTTTTATAACATCTTTTAATTTTTGAATTCGATCTTGCATATCTTTGTTTATTTCTAAATTTTTATCCGCTGTAGCCACATTGACTTCGGTAATATTATCAAGTTTACTTGTACCTTCGTTTAATTGATTAATAGCTTGTTTTTGTTGATGACTATTTTCTATTAAAGCTGTACTAATGTCCACAGTATCATTTATTGTATCAACAATATTTTTTAGAGCCGTATCTGTATCTTTAACAATATTAAGTCCTTTTTGAACATTATCAAGACTAGTTTTAATAATATTTTCAATATCTTTAACAGTAGCAGAGCTTTTAGTTGCTAAATCACGAATTTCGTTTGCAACAACAGCAAATCCTTTTCCGGCTTCGCCAGCTCGTGCAGATTCAATAGCAGCATTTAAAGCTAATAAATTTGTTTGACTAGAAATGCTTTCAATGATTTTAATTACTTCAGCAATATTTGTACTAGATTTATTAATTTCATCCATTGTAGAAATTAAGTTTTGCATATATTCTGTGCCAATATTAGTTTTTTCTTTTGCTTTAAGAGAAATTTTGTTTGTTTCAATTATTTGGTTTACATTATGTTCTATGCTATTAGATAATTCATTGATTGAACTCAAGAATTGTTGTGTTATGCTAGATTGTAAAACAGCACTATCTGCTAATTCACTTGCACTATTATTTACATAATTAGATATTTCTAAAAATTTATCTAAGCCAGATGACATTTCTTTAATAAGATGTTCTTGTTCTTCTTTTCCGGCTAGTGATTGATTAAAGCTAGTTATGTCTGTTATTACTTCCAAGCGGCCAATACGTTGACCAGAGTAATTTAATATGTATGCAACATCAACTTGTAAATCAATGGTACTTCCAGTTGCGCTATCAAGTGTACAGCTTGTTTTTAATTTTCCGCTTTCAAGACAATTAATTCCACAATTTGAAGTTCTACAAATTGGCGAATGCCAATTTTCACAAAGCTGTCCTTTTAATTCACTTCTTGGCTTACCAATCATTTGCTCTACTGACTTATTTAAAAAAATCCATTTTTTGTCCATTCCAGTTGCTGAAACAGCTATTGGCAAAGCATCCAAAATTCCAGTAAGCTCTTCAACTTGATTGTTAGCTAATTTAGTTTTTCTAAAGAAAAATAGTGTTGAACCGATCAATAAAACAACACATATAACTAAAGCTATAGTCATTATTATTCCCCCTATTCTGTTTAACAATAATTATTATAAAATTCTCTACATAATATTATATCATAGAATGCGTTTTTTAAAAACTATAAATAAAAATTTTAAAAAATATAATTTATGGTTAATATATTATTAAGCGTACAAATATAATATATTATAAAATAATTAATTTTTATTTAGTATATTTAACCAATGAAGTTGACTTATTTATGATTAATAATATATTTATTATAACAGAATAGGGAGAGGGGGCATACACCTACATCTCCCTATTTGAATAAACTAATTGTTATTTTTTTATTATATCTCTTAACTTTTCAATTTCTGAAATCATATCTTTATTCACATTTAAATTTTTATCAGCTGTAGTTACATTAATTTTATTAATATTAACAATTTGGTCTGTACCTTCATTTAGCTGAGCAATGAATTTTTGTTGGTGCTCATTATTTTTAAGTAATACATTGCTTATTTCTACTGTATCATTAATAGCACTTACAATATTTGACAGGGCTGCATCTGTATTTTTAACAATAGCAAGGCCTTTATGAACATTATCTAAACTAGTTTGAATAATATTTTCAATATCTTTAACAGTAGCAGAGCTTTTAGTTGCTAAATCCCGAATCTCATTTGCAACAACAGCAAACCCTTTGCCAGCTTCGCCAGCTCGTGCAGATTCAATAGCAGCATTTAAAGCTAGTAAGTTTGTTTGGCTGGAAATATTTTCAATTATTTTAATTACTTCTGCAATATTCGCACTAGACTTGTTGATTTCGTCCATTGTAGAAATTAAGTTTTTCATATGATTAGTTCCAACATTTGCTCTTTCTTTAGCATTAAGAGAAATTTGATTAGTTTCTGTCATTTGTTCTACATTAGTTTTTAAACCATTAAGTAAGCTATTAGTTGAAGTTATGAAATGTTCAGTAATCTCTGTTTGTTTAGAAGTATTCATTGTCAATTCAGTTGCACTTTTGTTTACATAGTTAGAAATATCTAAGAAATTATTTAAGCCCTTTTCAATATCGCTTAAAAGTTGTTTTTGGACTTCAACACTTTCCATAGATCGAACTAAAGGTGTAATGTCTTGTGTTATCTCTACATGGCCTATACGTTGGCCAGAGTAGTTTAATACGTAAGCAGTATTTGTTAACATTTCCATATTATCAATATTACACTGAGTAGTTAATTTTCCTTTTTCCAAACGTGTAATTCCACAAGCTGGAGTTTTACAAGCTGGACATTTCCAATCAGAACAAGGCTTTCCTTTTAGCTTAGCTCTATCTCTTTTAAGCAATGATTCAGCAACTTTGTTAACAACAATCCAATTTTTGTTCATATCAGTTACTGAGACAGAAAAAGGCATAGCATCTAAAACCCCTGTTAGAGTTTCTGCTTGTTTCTTGAAGTTTTGAATTTTTCTTACGCAAAGTATTATGACACAAATTAAAATTATAATAGTTATTATATACACAATTGTCATTTTTAAAAATTTCCCCCCTTTTTTTATTTTTTTTGTGAGATATAATTTTGTGCTACAATCAAATATGACACAAATATATTTAAGTAGAAGTATAATGATAAATTTTAACTAAATAAGCATAATTAAAGCTATAATAACAAAAACTATATTTGTGATTTCTCGAAAAAGTAGAGTCCTATCCTTTATAATATAGATATAATCAAAAAAATAATATTAAAAAATATTCCATAATGTATATGTAGATGATGCATGAAGTGTATGATTACACATAATAAGAGAAAAATTCCTTTGGTCTTTTTCCGTACATCATGAATTAGAGTAGCTATCTAACTAATACACAATATTTGAAAACCTGAGTTCTATATTATAGAGAAAGAATACTTACTTATAAGCGAGGATTTAAACAGGAGCTTTGCTCCTGCACCACTATAGAATAGTTAAATTTAGTTACTAATATTTTAAAGTGCTATTATTATACTGTCCTCTATATATTGTATTATAGTATGACAAATTTATTGCCAAAAATTTCACAGATTGGAGAACAAATATGCTTAAACATGTTGTATTTGTAAAAGTTAAAGATAAAAAGGATTTACTAAAACTTAAGGATTTATTTCTTTCAATGAAAGAAAATATTCCTTTAATAAAAGAAATAGAAGTAGGTATTAACAATCGCCAAATGCCTGTTTCTTTTGATATATGTCTTGAAATATATGTTAATTCTGTAGAAGATTTAGATGCGTATATTTCACATCCGTACCATGCTAAAACTGTTATGGATTATTTAAATTCTGTTAAAACTGAAGTAGCAGTTGTAGATTATGATATTTAACAACTTATAAATTTTTGTTTGTAATCTAGATTATAGTTATAAGTTTGATTTAGGCACAAATAATATAAATTACTGGAATCAAGCTCATATTTAAAAAGTATTTGACCAAGACTATTAAGCTCAGAAATTTTATTTGGGCTTATAATGATTGGAACAGATGCTTTTTTATTTAGTATTGAAATTAATTTTGTAGATTGTTTTTTACACCCAAGTATTCTTAAATAAGGTATCCAGTTTATTTTTTGCAGACTTTCCATGTCATTTTGCTGAATATTTAGCAATAGTCTTATTAAGCTTCTATAAACTGTGGCTTTAGAATATGTTTTTGAAGTAATTGCATTTGCAAAATCTGTGTATAATAAATCACTAGTCAAATAGTTATATATTGAATGTAGTAAATTTGTGGGAATATCCCATATGTTATAATCTTTTTCTAGTGTAGAAGTTATCATTCTGTAATGCAAAATAGAACTTAAATTGTTTATGTTTGGATAGGGCTGTTCCTTTATTAGTTCGTTAAACACAACATTGGGAACCGCATTCTTTAAGGAAGAATATTCTTTGTTTAATAAACTTGTTCTAATGGCAGTGGCTGAAGCTAAAGAAGAATATATTTTGGTGTCATGATAATGTGAAGTTTCTCTTTTTATGGGATAAGCTTTTATATTTGATTTATATTTTACAAGTGCTTTTATATATTCAATACTTAGAATGTTATTTGGTTGTCTTAAAAATTCCCCAATATCTTTTTGCAGATAATTTTCAATGCTTAATTCACGTGCTTTTGGATAACTTATGCTTTGAATAAGATAATTTTTTAATATATTAGAATATTCTATAGGTTCATTTACAAGTAAATTTGCTATTTTGTACATAAGCTCAAGCTCAGCTTGTTCACTTCCAAAACAAATTATATCTACAATATTACTTTTTATAAAAGAAGAAATAGCACTTTCGGCAAATCTTTCAGCACTAGAAGTTGCTAGTGGAAATGGTAACTCGATTACTAAATCAACTCCACATTGTAGCGCTATTTTTGTACGTCTAAATTTATCTAATATACATGGAGTTCCTCGTTGTGAAAAGTTACTGCTCATTACAACAATGATATGTTCAGGATTTAACTCTTTTTTTATTTTTTCAATTTGATATAAATGCCCATTGTGAAAAGGGTTGTATTCTACTATAATTCCAGCAATCATTTTTTGTCCTTTACTTTCAATCTATATTTGTACTAAAAGCAAATTGTATGCAGTAGTCTTTTGGAGAATAATTCTGGGTATAAATTCTCATTGCATTTAGTATAACTTAATTATCACCTGCCTTTTGGAATTATATACAAATTTTAGACGAATTATAGTAAACATACTTTGTTGCAATGCTTTTTTAGGTTAGGAATGGAAGTTTTGAATTGGAAGTTTGTATAATTTTGATTTGAAATTAATACAGAAGCTTGACAAGATTTAATAGACATGATAAAATAGCGACATATTCAAGCTGTTATAGCACAGTCGGTAGTGCACTACATTGGTAGTGTAGAGGTCACGGGTTCGATTCCCGTTAACAGCTTAATTGGAATGGTTTACTTTAATTGTAAAGTGAACCATTTTTTTTATGATACTTTATGAATCACGGATTTAGGAACATGTGATTTTAGTCACATGCCTAGGCAGAATACTTAAATAGAGTGCAATTAATATTTATAGTTACAACACTATATACACTATATAAAGGATAGTACTCTACCTTATATGGAAAAATATGTAATATTTCCAAGCTAGCAAAGTGGCCACAAACCTACTTAAGACCAAAAATCTATTTATTTAATGAGTGTTGAGGTTTAAAAATCCTGCTTTTGAGCAGAATGTTGACTAAAAAGTCTATTGTTAACTAAATAATCTATATTAAAATATTTTTTTATACCAGAAATAGGCCTAAAGTAATTTCTTTAGAGCCTATTCTGATAAATATAATGTTCACTTGTTGTGGTTAGTTAATTATTTTTAAAATAATAATATTATGCCACAAATCATAGCATTTAATATACTTACTACAAATCCGCCTAACATCGCTTTAAAAGCTAAGCTTGAAACAATGGACTTTTTTTCTGGACAAAGAATAGCAAGACCACCTATACACATTCCTATACTTGACAAATTAGCATATCCTGAAAGAGACACTGCAGATATAAAAGCAGTACGTGGATCTAAAGTATCGATTACTTTCCCTAATTGATCAAATGCGATAAATTCATTTAAAATTAATTTGTTTCCCATTAATTGTCCTTGCAAGAATATATTATTTCCTTCAAGCCCCATTAAATATCCGATCGGTGAAAATATATAAGAAAAAATTTCTTCTAAGCTAATGCCTATAAAGCCCAATCCTTTATTAACTAGTGCAACTACAGCTAAAATAGCGATAAGGTTTGCACCAATTGCCATTGCAATGTTCATACCTGTCATCGCTCCATCCGACAAAGCTTCTAAAGCATTAGAATTTTCTCCTTTTCTATCTAGTTCTAAATCTTGAAATACATGAGGTTCTTCATTTTGTGGTAAAATTATTTTTCCTACAATTATACTACCTATTGGAACAAGAGCACTTGCTACCAATAAGTAATCCATAGGAATACCTAAAGCAACATATCCCCCTAAAATATCAACTGACATGCTACCCATTCCAGAGACTAATACAATCATAATTTCACTACGAGTGAGATAGGGCAAATACTTGCTTACTAATACAGGGCTATCTGATTGTCCTAAAAACATGTTAGCTGTTGCAACGAAGCTTTCTACTTCGGTTGTTCCTAAAACTTTACCGACAGCTTTTCCAATAAGTTTAACTACAAATCCAATTACACCTAAGTAATATAAAAGAGAGATTAAAGAACATACAAAAACTATATTTCCTAATACTAAAACTGCAAAAATATACCCTGTGGGCATACTGTCAATGGCAAGTGTTCCAAATACAAATTCTAATCCAGCTTTTCCACATTCTATAACTTCTGCTATAATATTAGAAAGTACTTCAATGAGAAAGTACTTCAATGATTTTTCTTCCTATAGGTACTTTTATAAGAATAAACGCCAAAATAAATTGAGCAATTAAACCTTTCAATATTATAGAATGATTAATATTTTTTCTGTTTTTTCCAGATAGTAAGATGCAAAATAAAAAAACTACTACAATACCTAAAATATTTAATAGTAATGTCATTTTATCCCTCCCAAATTTATTTTTGTAAGATGTTAATATTTGTTTTATCTTTGGCTATTTTAACTAGTGGATAACTGAGGTGTTATAAATTTTTATCATATGTAAAATTTTATACAATAAAATATATAATTATTTTACTATATAAAAGTAAAAAATTCAACAAAATTTAAGTTTGAACAAATATCTTATGCTAAATACAAAAGAATAACTTTTATTTATAAATTTATTAAAAAAAGGTTGAATTATCCAAAAAAAAATTGTACTATTATTTTATTCATAACAATGAAAGAAGGAATAAATTCATGAGTAAAAGAGTAGCAATTATAATGGGAAGTGATAGCGACTTTCCTGTTATGAAAAATACAATAAAAAGATTAAAAGATTGGGACATTTCAGTTGAAACGCATGTTATGTCTGCACATCGCACGCCAGAAAGAGCCTGTGAATTTGCAAGGACAGCAAAAGATAATGGATTTGCTGTAATAATTGCAGCAGCAGGAAAAGCAGCACATTTAGCAGGGGTTTTAGCAGGACATACAACATTACCAGTAATAGGAGTACCAATTAAATCAAGTACAATGGATGGATTAGATTCGCTTCTTTCAACTGTACAAATGCCTTCGGGAATACCAGTTGCAACGGTGGCTATTGATGGAGCTGATAATGCAGCTATTTTAGCAACTCAAATTTTAGCAATTTCAGATGAGAATTTAGCTGAAAAACTTGAGCAGTTTAAAAAAGATATGGTTGAAGGTGTAATAAAAAAAGATGAAGCATTACAAGTGCAAATAAAAAATTTATAGGGAGTAACGGCAATGGAAAAATTAGAGCAAGTTTATGAAGGAAAAGCTAAAAAAGTATATAAAACATCTGATCCAAATTTATATATTGTTGATTATAAAGATGATGCAACAGCATTTAATGGTGAGAAAAAAGGTACCATTACTTCAAAAGGAATTATAAATAATGTGGTTACAAATCATTTGATGAAGATGTTGGAAGAAAAAGGCATTAAAACTCATCTTGTAAAAGAAATTTCTGATCGTGAAACAATTGTTAAAAAAGTAGATATTGTACTAATTGAAGTTATTGTAAGAAATATTGCAGCAGGTTCACTTTCAAAGAGACTAGGAATTCCTGAAGGAACCAAATTAAAAACAACAGTGTTAGAATATTGTTATAAAGATGATGCACTAGGAGATCCAATGATTAATGAATACCATATTGCAGCATTGGGTCTTGCAACTCCACAAGAACTTAAAATCATTGCAGATTATGCATTTAAAATAAATAATATTTTAACAGAATATTTAGCAGATTTAAAAATTGAATTAATTGATTTTAAATTAGAATTTGGACGCACACCAGATGGTGAAATTATTTTAGCGGATGAAATCTCGCCAGATACTTGTAGATTTTGGGATAGTGAAACAGGAGAAAAACTTGATAAAGATAGATTTAGACGTGATATGGGTGGAGTAGAAGATGCCTATAAAGAGATATTAAAACGTTTAATGGGCAAAGAATTATAAAAATAAAAAAAGAAAAGATCTAGGTCTTTTCTTTTTATTTAAGTTGTTGAATAATTCATTTAGTATATTTAATCAATAAAGTTGCTTAATAGTATTAGGTTGTTGAATAATTCATTTAGTACATTTAACTAGTAAAGCTGATTTCTTTATAGTCTAATAATATTTGTTTATAACAAAAGATTAAAGAATAAAGTAATTTGGGTTTGTGGCAAAGCCCCGATTCAACTCTCCGCTTTAAAAGTTGTTTACTTTTTTATTATTCAACACGTTAAGTATGGTATACTTACTTATGATACTATATTGATACAGTAATAGTACTTTGAAATAGTGGTAACTAAATTATTAGTGGTGCAGGAGTGAAGTTTGGGACTCCCAAACCCTCAAAAAACATTTCAGCTTATAAGTACGGTTACTATTTTACTTTTGTCTGAATATAAGGGGGATATAAATGAGTAAGCTTAAAGAAGAATGTGGGATATTTGGAATTTATGATTGGGGAGAAAATTCTCAAGTTGCATATGACACATATCTTGCATTGTATGCTTTGCAACACAGAGGGCAAGACAGTGCTGGAATAGCAGTAAATGACAAAGGAGTTATGAAAATCTATAAAGATTTAGGACTTGTTCCAGATGTATTTTCACAGCAGAATTTGGAAAAATTAGGACAAGGACAAATTGCGATTGGGCATGCACGTTATGCAACAACAGGATATTTATCACGAGAAAATGCTCAACCTCTTCTTATAAATCACATTAAAGGAACATTAGCAGTGGCACATAATGGAAATTTAACCAATGCATCTGAGCTTAAAGAAAATTTGGAACTTGGTGGAGCAATTTTTCATACAACAAATGATACAGAAGTAATTTCGTATATGATTACTAAAGAACGTCTTAAATCTTCAGATATTGAAACAGCAATTGAAAATGTATTATATACATTAAGAGGAGCGTATTCATTAGTTATTATGTCTCCTAAAAAGCTTATTGCAGCACGTGACCCTTGGGGATTCCGTCCACTTTGCATTGGCAAAAGCGATAGCAAAATTGTTTTTGCTTCTGAGTCCTGTGCATTAGATACTATTGGTGCAAAATTCATAAGGGATGTTAAACCTGGAGAAATTGTTGTGGTTGAAAAAGATAATATAAGAAGCATTGAAACTCACTGCAAATCTAAAGGTAATATGTGCGTTTTTGAATACATTTATTTTGCAAGGCCAGATTCTGTTATTGAAGGAGCAAATGTAAGCAAAGCAAGAAAACAAGCTGGAAAATATCTTGCAATTGAACACCCTGTAGATGCGGATATTGTTATGGGTGTACCAGATTCGGGATTGGATGCTGCTTTAGGATATTCTCAATATTCAAACATTCCGTATGATGTTGGATATATTAAAAATCGTTATATTGGAAGAACATTTATTCAAGATAACCAAAAGCAAAGGGAAAATTCTGTAAGAATAAAGCTTAATGTTATAAAAGAAGTGGTAAAAGATAAGAGAATTATTTTGGTAGACGATTCCATTGTACGTGGGACAACAATTGGTAGAATAGTTAATCTGCTACGTGAAGCAGGAGCAAAAGAAGTTCATGTAAGAATTTCAGCCCCACCATTCATTAGTCCTTGTTATTTTGGTACGGATATAGATAGTAAAGAAAATTTAATTGCTTGTAAGATGTCTGTTGAAGAGATTAAAAATTCTATTGGAGCAGATAGTCTAGGGTACTTAAGTATTGAAAATGTGAAGCGTATTGCACAAGGAGCTAGTTGTGATTTTTGTGTAGGTTGTTTCTCTGGGCAATATCCAATTGAAGCACCTAAAGATATACGTAAAAACAAATTTGAAATGCCAATTAATATATAATGTTTTTTAAGATATATGATGAATATAGATTTTTAGTCTATATTCATTATAAATAAAGGAGAAATATAAAAATGGACTATAAACAAGCTGGTGTAGATGTTGAAGCGGGATATAAAGCAGTTGAATTAATGAAAGCAAGTGTTGAAAAAACATTTGTTAAAGGTGTTATTGGAGGATTAGGAGGGTTTGGAGGATTATTTGAACTTGATTTAGATGGAATTCAAAAGCCAGTCTTAGTATCTGGTACAGATGGAGTTGGCACAAAGTTAAAGCTTGCTTTTTTACAAGATAAACATGATACAATAGGAATTGATTGTGTTGCTATGTGTGTAAATGATGTATTATGTGCAGGTGCAAAACCGCTATTTTTTCTAGACTATATAGCTGTTGGAAAAAACATTCCTGAGAAGGTGGCTCAGATTGTTACTGGAGTTGCGGATGGTTGTGAAAAAAGTGGGTGTGCTTTAGTTGGTGGTGAAACGGCAGAAATGCCTGACTTTTATCATCAAGATGAATATGATATCGCAGGGTTTACAGTAGGAATTGTAGATAAAGATAAAATATTAGATAGTAAAAATGTAAATATAGGAAATAAGATAATTGCATTACCTTCATCAGGGGTTCATTCTAATGGTTTTTCTCTAGTGCGTAAAATTTTTAATATAGGTGAATGTGATTTAAATAAGCAATATGACATCATCGGAAAAACTTTAGGAGAGGAACTATTAACTCCAACAAAACTTTATGTTAAACCAATAGTAGAACTATTAAAACAAGTTGAAGTAAAATCTATTGCCCACATTACTGGAGGTGGATTTTATGAAAACATTCCTCGTGCATTAAATGATAATGTATTAGCTAAAGTTTATAAAAATAAAGTTAAGGTATTGCCAATCTTTGAGTTAATTGCTAAAGAAGGAAACATAAGCGAAAAAGATATGTTTAATACATTTAACATGGGAGTTGGAATGATTGTTATAGTAGATGAACAGGATGTTGATAAAACTATGGCTATACTTGAAAGTCAAGGTGAGCAACCTTATATAATGGGTGAAATTGTAGCTGGCCAAAAAGGGATTGAGATATGTTAAAGATAGCTGTTTTGGTATCAGGTGGAGGAACAAACTTACAAGCTATAATTGATGCAAACATTCCAAACACAAGGATTGAACTAGTGATTTCAAGCAAGCCAAATGTATATGCTTTAGAGCGGGCTAAAAATCATAATATTCAAAGTAAAGTTATTTCTAAAAGGGATTTTGCTACTCAATTAGAGTATGAAAATGCTATGATAAAAGTTCTAAAAGAAAAAGAGATAGACTTAATTGTTTTAGCTGGATTTATGAATATATTAAGTTCTCACTTTGTACAAGTGTTTGAACAAAAAATAATTAATGTACATCCATCCTTAATTCCTTCTTTTTGTGGTGATGGATTTTATGGATTAAAAGTGCATGAAGCAGCTTTGAAAAAAGGTGTTAAAATAACAGGAGCAACTGTTCACTATGTAAATGAAATTACTGATGGTGGTAAAATTATATTACAAAAAGCAGTGGATGTATTAGAATATGATACTCCAGAAACATTACAAAAACGTGTAATGGAACAAGCAGAATGGGATATTTTGCCTAGAGCGATTGCCCAAATTTGTGCTGATTTATACAGTGTGTAGTTTTAGTAAACTAGTAGCTAAATTATTATAGAGGTGCAGGAGAGAAGTTATCAAACCATTACAGCTTATAAGTACGTTTACTATATATTCATCCATTATCCTAAAGGGATAGTGGTTTTCTGCATTAAAATTTATAAAAGGTAGAGTACTATCCTTTATATAGTATTAAATTTAAAATTTTGGAGGAAATAGATGAAAAAACGAGCATTAATAAGTGTATCAGATAAAACAGGTGTTGTAGAATTTGCTAGGGATTTAAAAGATTTGGGATTTGAAATTATTTCAACAGGAGGTACCTCCAAAGTTTTAGCTGAAAATGGCATTGATGTGATTGGTATCAGTGAAATCACTGATTTTCCAGAGTGTTTAGATGGTAGAGTTAAAACCTTGCATCCTAACATTTATGCTGGAATTTTAGCAGTTAGAGATAATAAAGAGCATATGACACAAATTGAAACTCTAAATGTTCAAACAATTGATATTGTGGCAATAAACTTATATCCATTTAAAGAAACTATTCTTAAAGAAAATTCAAGTTTTGAAGAAGCTATTGAAAATATTGACATTGGTGGACCGTCTATGATTAGAGCTTCCGCCAAAAATTGGCAAGATGTAGCTGTTATAGTAGACCCAATGGATTATGCAAAAGTTATACAAGAGTTGAAAGCAGGAAATATCTCCCGTGAAACAAAGCTAGATTTAGCAATTAAAGTGTTTGAATACACTAGTGCGTATGATACACTAATTTGTAATTACTTGCAAAACTCTAGCGGAAGTAAAAGTTCCCTTCCAAATAAATTCACTGTAACATATGAAAAGGTTCAAGACTTGCGTTATGGAGAAAATAGCCATCAACAAGCAAGCTTCTATAAAGAAATTGGTAATTTTAAAAACACTTTAGCTTATGCAAAGCAACTACATGGTAAAGAATTAAGCTTTAATAATATTAACGATGCAAATGCAACTTTAGATATAATTAAAGAATTTGGCTATGATCAGCCAGTAGCTGTTGCTGTAAAACATGCAAATCCTTGTGGAGTTGGAATAGGGAAAACATTGATTGAAGCATATACAAAATGTTATGAGGCAGACCCAATTTCAATCTTTGGAGGAATAGTGGCTTTAAATAGGGAAGTTGATGAGCAAACAGCAATGGAATTATCAAAGATATTTCTAGAAATCATTATTGCACCAAGCTTTTCAAAAGAAGCTATGGAAATTTTAACTAAAAAATTAAATTTACGCTTACTAGAACTTAATGATTTAGCTGTACCAAATTCTAATATATTAGACTTCAAAAAAGTTGCAGGTGGATTGTTGGTGCAAAACTTAGATACACATTTATATGATGAAGAAATTTTAGAAGTCGTTACGAAACGTAAACCAACGAAAGAAGAAATGGAGCAGCTTATATTTGCTTGGAAAGTAGTTAAGCATGTTAAATCAAATGGTATTGCTCTAGTAAAAAATAATGCAACCACAGGTATTGGCCCAGGACAAACAAATCGTATTACAGCGTTGGAACTTGCAATAAGTTACGCAAAGGATAATGTTAAAGGCTCTGTGATGGGTTCAGATGCATTCTTCCCATTTGATGACTGTGTAAGGCTTGCTGGAAAATCAGGTATTACTGCAATTATTCAGCCAGGAGGGTCAATTCGTGATGAAGATAGCATAAAAGCTTGTGACGAATTAGATATTGCTATGGTATTTACAAAAATGCGTCACTTTAAACATTGATAATCAGTGTAAATTTATTAAAAAAGGGAGCCACTATGTGCTCCCTTTTTTCTATTAAATACTTTCAACATTATCTATTATCATAGTTATTGTATCTATCACTATGCCTCTGAGGTCTGTTGTCATTATATCTATCGCTAGGCCTCTGAGGTCTGTTGTCATTATATCTATCACTAAATCCTTGAGGTCTGTTGTCATTATATCTATCACTAGGCCCTTGAG
>MDSO01000096.1_pt1 | contig 14599 bp, 13 predicted proteins | sample 1005691 | NCBI WGS metagenome assembly MDSO01 (sample SAMN05526595, study PRJNA338239) | gut metagenome | isolation source: stomach gut content | host: Acanthurus sohal | place: Saudi Arabia: Red Sea | collected 2011-04 | reverse complement strand
ATAGTCATAATACATATCCTGAATAAAATCAAGGATTCCGCTCAGCATTAAAAGTTTAAATAAAAAAATCAGAGATGCTAGTCAGAATGAATATCCTAAACAAAATCAAGGATTCCGCTCAGCATTAAAAGTTTAAATAAAAAAATCAGAGATGCTAGTCAGAATAGATATCCTAAACAAAATCAAGGATTCCGCTCAGCATTAAAAGTTTAAATAAAAAATTGAAGATGCTAGTCAGAATGAATATCCTGAATAAAATCAAGGGTTCCACCTAGAATTAAAAGTAGAAAATCGGAGATTACAATACATATCTTAAACAAAATTAAGGATTCCCGCTCAGCATTAAAAGCCTAAATAAAATCAGACTTTTAAGATATATTTTTTTAGCAGCATTATTTATAGATTTATTCACTTTGTTCCTAAATCCGTTAACATGAATAACAGAGTTAGTCATGTTGTTCAGAAATTTGTATAGTCTGAATTATATCTAATAATTTATGAATTAAGAATATTTATTTGTGCAAATTATAGCTAAATAAGTTTATTTAGATTAACTTAAAAATGAAAATTCAAAGATTTTATAGTTTTATTTGCATAAATATTCATTAAACTGTATTTAAAATTAAGAAATGTCTATGAAAAATAATACAAAAACTAAGCATTTGTACGTATTTCCTTAAAGTATTGTAAATAGTGCACTAATGATGGATATATAGTTATTTTTTTAATTTACCAGCTGTTTAAATAGTTATTGTTGCTATTTCAAAGTACTATTAATTAAATGCTTTTCTTTAAGTTCATACTTGAAGCGTTATTAAGCCATGATTTTCTTAGAATAAAATATAAGGTAATTTCATAGAGTTATAATTCCTTGGGCAAATGAACTTTCACTTTGTCCTTTAATCACTTTAGAATTCCCCGACTTTAGACGTGGGGAGTGTTAAGATGTTTTATCGTGATTTATAAACACCTTCGGAGCATTGAATATTCACAATTAAAACCTGCTCAGAAATTTTACGCTAGAAATAACTACTTGCAGCAGCTTATATTACGTTAATGGGCGTTTAAGAATTCAAAAAATTGTCCTAATGTATTCAGTTGTAATTGAATAAGTATAAAACAACTTTTAAAGCGGTAAGTTGAATTGGGTCCCGAGTACTTTATTTATTAATAGTTGTTAATGAAAATGAATTATTTAACAACCTAAAATATAGCAATGGTGGGAGGTTCAGAATTAATCTAAATTGGAATAAATATTTCAAATAAACTTTGGAATACTATTTTAATGCCAAGGAATAAGTGGAATGCTTGATAAAGTAAAGATTTTATTAGTATGATTAAGGAGTAAAAATATATGGAATTTAAGGTTTTGTGCCCAGAATATGTAAAAGAATTTAATTGTTTAGGAAACTCTTGTAAATATAATTGTTGCAGAGAATGGAGAATAGATGTAAGTAATAAAGAATATGAATATTATAATGCATTGCCAAGTGGTGAATTTAAAGAACGTATAATGGAAAACCTTGTAAAGACTAAAACCGGATATTGTTGGAAGTGCTCAGAAACAACAGGTGCATGTGGTTTACTGAATAAAGATAATCTATGCGAAATATATATAAATTTATCTCCAGAGGAAATGCCTTATATTTGTAGAGCATATCCAAGAAGAATAAGTTTAATTAAAGACGATATAGAAGTAGCTTTAGATTTATCTTGCATAGAAGCAGTTAAGCTATTATTTTCTCATAAAGAAGATTTAAACTTTATACTTACAGATTTTGATTTAATTGAAATAGAAGGTAAGATTAAATGTGAACATATTATGGAAAATAAAGAAAATAATCAAGATTTTTATTTATATAATCATTATGAGGATTTAAATTCATTTTGTGTAAAAGTTTTAAAATATAAAAAATTACCTTTGGATGTACGTTTTATGATATTAGGCTTATTTATACAACAAATTGATAGTCAGCCAGAAAGTATAGATTTAATTATTAAAGAATATGAAAAAGAAATTCTTAATGGTGGATTTGATAATATAAAAAATGAATGTAGCTTTAAAGATGTGTTTGTTAAGCAGTTAAAATTAAGTGTAAATATAGTTATTATAATTTTGCAAAGATACAAAGCTATTGTAAATAACAATTTCAAAATAAAAAAACTTCTTGGAGATTATTTAGAGCAATTACGTAACTTTATTGATGATTATTCAGCAAAAACAGTGGAAAGTAATTTTAAAATAGCCTTAGAAAAATATAATCAATATATGACAACAAACAATTACATTATAGAAAATTATATTGTTAACGAGATTTTTACAAGGAAATTTCCTTTTGACTTAAAAAGTGGTTATAATAGTTATATAAATTTGATTGCACATTATTTAATAGTAAAATCAAGTTTATTGGTATCTTTTTACCATTATAAAGATGATATAAAGTTAGATAATATTATAGATAACATTATGTTGTTGCACAGATTAATAATTAGAGGGTATGGAACTGAAAATAGTATAATAGAAAAACAAGCAATTAATTATTTGGAAAAAAATAACAGCTTAGATTTAATAAGCTTGTTTGAATTAATAATAGAATGATAGTATTTACTGAAAAGCCCACCCCTAAAGGAGTGGGCTGTAACTAAATTTAATTATAGTGGCACACAGACAAAGCTCAGAACTATCAAAATATAAGGACATCTAACTTTAAGTTAGTTTTTTATTAAATTTTTAATTATATCGTTTAATAATTGGACTTGATGGTGAATTTCACAACTTATAGTATCATTGTCCTTAGAAATATTTACTAAGTTTTCAATTTCCTTTGATAAATTTATAAATTGAGTAGGTGTATTTTTCAGTAGAAGTTGTTGTTGATCCATATCTTTTAATAAACCATTAAAGTTATTTTCTGCATCAAATATTTTATCTGTAATATCTTCAAATGCTTCAGAAGTTCTATCAATTTTATTTTTTCCAAGTTGTATACTGTCTAAAGTTTGATTTATTATTTGTTCAATATGTTTTACTATCTCAGATGTTTTTCCTGCCAATTCACGTATTTCGCTTGCTACAACAGCGAATCCTTTTCCGGCTTCACCAGCACGAGCAGCTTCGATACTAGCGTTTAGTGCCAAGAGATTTGTTTTGGTAGAAATATCTTCAATATCTTTAATAATAGTTAGTATATTTTTACTATAATCATCAATTTGATTCATAGCACTAATAGTTTCTTTAATAATATGATTTCCGTTTTTTGTGCTATCAGATATATTAGATATATTTTTAGCAGTGGAATTAAATTTTTTCTGATTGCTATTAATAGAGAGAATTAAGTTGTCAATGGTGATTAAAACATTTTCTAAAATTTCTTGTTGAGTAGAAGCTTCTGATAAAAGTTTGTTAGAAGAAATATTTGCTTGTTCAGAGTTACGGCTTAGGCTTATAGTAACAGACGTTATATCTGATATTATTTTATTAAATTGATTCTTTATAATGTAAATTGAATCAATAATAGGTTTAAAGTCAGCGACATAGACCTCTTCGATTGGGCTAATTACATTTAAGTTTCCTCCTGAAAGCTCAGTTAACATATATGCAATATCTTTAATTATTAAATCTGAATCATCTGCTATTTTTTGTAGATCAACACAAACAGCATCTAATTTTGTAATATTAGTTGTGGGCAGCTTAACAATGAAATTTCCTTTTGCAATTTCATTGGTTTTGGTAAAGACTTCTTCTGCTAAAGGAATGGTAATTATTAATTTAATACTAACTATTGAGTTAAATATTATACTTACTATTCCAATAGATAAGAGTATAGCTTTAGACCAAAAAGCAGTATTTTCAATTAACACTCCACACATTAATAAAATGAGACTTATACAATTAATGCTGAAAATTAATATAACTATAGATTTTAATGATAAATTTTTCATATATTTACCCCCTATTTAAAAATGATGATTATTATAATATATTATAACATAAATATAAATCGTTGTACAATTAAACCAATATAGTAATGGCATTTCAAAATAGTAGCAAATAAATTCGACCATTATATATAAGTGCAGTTTTATTTAGTACTGACTAATTTTATATTTTTCTATATTAGAAGTATCCACCTGAATCTTTTGACTTATATAATTTTTTATTAAAATCTGATATTTTACATATAACAAATAACTCTTGTTTTAAACCATACCTAAAACAAGAGTTACGTTGATAAATATTTATCTATATATAATACTTGCTAATTCCTCAACATGGTCTCCCTGTATAGGTGCGCCTTCATATGTTAAGCTTATACCATCAATCCACTCATATGGATAAGTTGGCTGTAAAAAAGTCATCTTTAAGCTATCAGTTGTTATCTTTCCACCAGTGGAACCTTGAAAAAAGGTAGTCCAAGTTACAGGAATATTAACTTCATCTTGCAAATCTATATATGCAATTTTTTTATCATCTATATTTTCGATACCTAAAATTTCAATATCTAGATTTTCAAATACATTTTTTGATAGTGAATTTGCCAAAAAATCAAGATTATCTTCTAAATTATCTTGAACAAATAATTTATCAACTATTTTTGTTTCCATATTACTTGCATCAATGGTATATACCTTTAATAAATTTTCGTTATATATATCATCTAAAAAAACAGAGCTATTTGGATTTTGTATTGCCTCCAGTAATATTCGTACATCACTTTCCAGCTTAATAAGTTGACTTTGAAGCTTCTTATTTTTTTCTTGTTCTGCAAGTAATTGGTTTTCCAAAGTGGAAACTTGTTGCTCCAAATCTAGATTTTCAGCAGAATTGTTACTACATCCCATAATAAATAATGGAAGCAAGAGAGTATTAAGCATTATTGCTTTTTTTATTTTGTTAAATTTCATATAGTTCTAGCAAGGATATTATCTATGGGATATCCTTGCATCCTCCTTTTTGTTAATAAACCTTTTCCTATATCTAATTTCTTATATATACCACTAGAGTTTTTATAGCAAACTTATTCTATTTTATAATAAGTTTGCTGTTCTTGAAGCTAGAACTTTTGTTTTAATTTACTCCTCAAGTATAAATTTTCGAAGGGCCTTGGCAACTCCATCTTCATCATTTGAGTCAGTTACATAATTAGCAACATCTTTAATTTCAGAAAAAGCATTTCCCATGGCTATTCCCATTCCTGCAAATTTAATCATGTGTTCATCATTACCTGCATCACCAAAAGCCATAGTTTCTTCTTTTGGAATATTAAGATGCTCAGCAAGTTTTTGGAGTGCAACACCTTTGTTTGCATTTTTATTAAGGAATTCAAGAAAGAAAGGAGCACTTCTTACAATGGTATATTTGTTATACAACTCTTTAGGTAGCTTATTAATTGCTTGTTGCAATTTATCTGGCTCATCGACTAGCATAACTTTTATTATTTCATCGTCTGGCTTTATAATATTATAATCTATTATATTAACAGGGATTTTGTTCATAGTTCCTTCTAATTCAGAATATTTAGTTAAACATGTAGTAATGCAGCCTTGATTAGAAAAAGCATGCATATTTACCCCTAGCGTTTTTGATAGCTCATAAATATCCAGCAAATCCTGACCATGCAAAACTGTATGAGCAATTATTTTTTTTGTGGAAACATTTCTTACTAAAGCACCATTAAAAGATATAACATAATCATCTTTTGAAGTTAAATTAAGTTCATCAAGATAATATTGTATACCAGCAATAGGCCGTCCAGAGGCAAGAACAATCTTTGTACCCCGATTTCGAACTTGTCTTAATGTTTCCTTAGTGAAATCAGAAATAGTTTTATCGCTTTTTAATAAAGTTCCATCCATATCAATAGTTACTATTTTATACATTTTTTACCTATCCTTATCAATTTTAATTTTAAAGAAGTACATATAGTGGTTACGGGGGTATTTCATGGAAAAAGGATGAGTACTGTCCTTATTAATAAGATAAAAATTTTAATTTTAGATTTCTCTTATTTATCCCGCAATCTATATAGAGTTAATTACATTGTATGTCCAAATAAGAGAAAAAGCTCTTATCATGAAAATATAGTAAACATACTTGTAATGGGTTGGGAGTTTCGCCCCTACATCACTACAATTAAATTTAGTTACTGCTATTTCAAAACATTATTATACAATATAGGAAAATGCAATGTTATCCTATATTGTTGCCTACTATAAGCTATATAACACAATGAATGAGCAAACTATTTAAAAAAGTGCTCATTCAAAGGAAGTATTGAATTACATTAGTGGAGAAAACAATTTTAATATCGAAGCTATTACTTTAGTTTGCCATTTTATGTTTAATGCATCGTTTAAAGATATAGGAGTACAGATTTTTAAAGTTTCTAGGAAATCATCTTTAATTTCAAGAACAGACTTAGTTTTGTACATCCAAACACCACATTCAAAGTGTAAATACAAGCTTCTATAATCAAGATTTATGGTTCCAACAACGCCAATTTCATCATCACAAACAAATGTTTTAGAATGGATAAAACCCGGAGTATATTCATAAACTTTAATTCCTGCATTTATAAGCTGAGCATAATATGAACGCGTTAAGACATGGGCGTACCATTTATCTTCAATATGAGGTGTTACTAGAATGATATCAACACCACTTTTTGCAGCTAAACATAATGCTGTTATAATTTCGTTATCAACAATAAAATATGGAGTATTAATATAAACATAGTTTTTTGCACGATTTATAATATTTAAGTAGACATTTTCTCCAGTTGATTCGTTATCAAGAGGACTATCGCCGTATGGCTGAACGTATCCATCGTTATCAAAGGGTAGTTCATGATATTTATGAGGGCCATAATCAGCAAAATTATATATTTTATCTTCTGTACTAAAATTCCAAACTTGTATAAACATAAGACTTAAGTTCCAAACAGCATCACCTTTTAAATATAAAGCAGCATCTTTCCAGTGGCCAAATTTTGTAACTTCGTTGATGTATTCATCAGCTAAATTTACGCCACCTATAAAGCCTGTATGACCATCAATAACAGTAATTTTTCTGTGGTCACGGTTATTCATTAAAATTGAAAGAGTTGGGTTTAATTTATTGAAAACAACAGTTTTAATACCTAGACTTTCTAAATGGTCATGATAATTGTATGGTAAAACTGTTATTGTGCCAGCATCATCATACATCATTCTTACCTCGACCCCTTCTTTAACTTTTTGTACAAGAACTTCTAATATGGTATTCCACATTTTTCCCTCTTCAACTATAAAGTATTCCATAAATATAAAATGCTCTGCTTGTTTTAATTCTTCGACTAGTCTTTCAAAAAAAGCTTCTCCTGAATTTAAATACTTTGTGGTTGTATTTTTATGAATTGGAAGTAAAGCATGTTTGTAAATATATTTAGACTGATTTGCAGCCGATTTATCTTGGGTAGTAATTTCTTGAATAACAGATTTATCTTGTTCGCAAAATGAAAGAGTTTTTTCAAGAGCATATTTGATTTTCTTTTTTAACTTGCTACTAGCTTGGTTTCCTCCAAACATTAAATAAAATGGGCCACCGACTATGGGAAAAGCCATTATAGGAACAACCCATGCTAATTTGTAGGAAGGATTATCATCTCTATTTACAATATATAAAACTACAATCAAACTAATAGCTGTAAATAAAAAGTATGCATAAGTAACATATTCGCTAAGCTTAATTATAATTAAAGTTAAAACACTTACTTGTAGTAAAATTAAAACACCAACTATAAAAAGCCTACTTACTAATAATTTCAATCCTTTTTTTAACATAATAACCTCACTTTCTTTGTTTTTTTTAGGTTGTTGAATAGTTCATTTACTAAATTTAACTAATGAAGCTAATTTCTTTATAGTGCAATAATAATTTACAACAAAAGATTAAGTAACAAAGTAATTTGTGATGGGGGCATACCTCAACGCCCTGCTTTAAAAGTTTTTTATTTTTTATTCAATGATGAGAAATTAAAGATTTCTCATCATTATCTATTCAACATCCTATTTCTAATAAAATTTACTATAAATTTGGCTTGTTCCTACAAAATTTATTGAGTTGATTATATGAATAGGAACAAATTTAATCTTAATATATATTTTAATTTTATTCAAGATAAATTTATAGTTGCCAGTTTTTTGAAAAATGATTATAATGAATATGTTATTAATGAAACACATATTCGTACTTTAAGATAAGAAATTTAATTTGGAATGTGTTAGCTGTATAGGCTCAAATTTGTAATTATGACCTATGAACTTGGTTGTAATGTGTGGAGAGTTTTGTACAAATTAAAGATAAATTGTAATTTACTGTCTATAGTATATATATGTAAAATTAATAAAAAATATATTAAGGAGAGGCTTAAATGAAAAATACATTTTTTGAAGTAGGAGTTCAAGATTACAAGCTAAGAGTTTTTGATATTGTAATGGAAACAGAATTTGGAACAAGTTATAATTCATACTTATTAAAAGGGTCAGAAAAGACAGTTTTATAGAAAAGATATTATCATTCTATAAGTATTAGAATGATAACAGCTAGACAGTAAGCATATAGAGAAATCTGTATGTAGAGATAATTTTTAGTTATCCCATATACCACTCGAATTGCTGGAAACCCTTAAAGCTAACTAAACCGTAGCACAATAAAGCAGGTTTACTCGTAATCTGCTGCACAATAAAGCGAAGTGTGAAGGTTGCGAAAGTAGAAAAAATTAGTTAGATGACATATAAGCTAGTTATAATTAGGTTGTTAAATAAATGATAAAAGTGCATAACTTAAAAATAGGGTGAAGCTCCGAAGTCTAAATTATGTTATTTATAACTAGATTAATATATTAAATATATTGGTTAAATCCTAAGTGTTAAGTATAAGTGTTTATTTAAAACGCTATACCAAATAGGCAATCAGCAGCTAAGACTCGGGTAGAGTAAAGTTCAACGACTATCCCTCTTGAGGGGAGTAGACACAAGCGTGTCGAAGTGGGTGGCCCTTAGCACATAATGGTGAAGGAGAAGATATAGTCTGGGCTTATGTGAAAGCATAAGAAGTTCAAAGTTATAATAGATGTGCTTGTAATGTGCAGCATAATAAAGCAGGGTTACATTAGTGACTTATGATTGGATAATAACTGAGAGAACTGCTATAGAAGTCGCGAACTATAGTGAACAATAACCTCAAGAAGTTAAAACTCTATGACTTTGAATGAGGGTCCGTTGATAGTGTGAAAAACAATTTTACAGATGAATTTATTGAAAATATAAAAAAGCATGTTGATCCAAGCAAAATTGACTATATAGTGGTTCATCATACAGAGCCAGACCATTCAGGTTCTCTGTATAAAGTTTTGGAATATGCTCCAAATGCAACTATTTTAGCGTCTGCAATTGCAATTAAATATTTAAAATCAATTATAAATAAACCGTTTAAATCACAAATTGTAAAAGATGGTGATTTTATCTCGGTTGGAGATAAAACAATTAAATTTTTAAGTGTACCAATGTTACACTGGCCTGATACTATATATTCAAATATAGTAGAAAGTAAAATTTTACTAACTTGTGATTCGTTTGGAGCACACTATGCTAGTAAAAAAACCTTTTATGCTGAACTTGACAAAACATGGAAAGAACAGTACGGTTTAGCGTTTAAATATTACTTTGATGTAATAATGGGACCTTTTAAACCATTTGTATTAAAAGCATTAGATAAAATAGCAAATTTAGATATAGAATATATTTGTCCAAGTCATGGATTGATTGTTGATAAGACTAATATAGCGGAATTTAAAAGACTATACAAAGAATGGTCTACTCCAGCAAAAAAAGAAGCTGTTTCAATCATTGTTCCTTATGTTTCCGCATATGGGTACACCAAACAATTAGCACTAGCAGTTGTAGATGAAGCCAGAAAACTAAATCCAAAAGCTAATGTAACAGCTTTTGATTTGGCGTTTGATAATATGCGTCGTGCAATTGAAGATGTTCAAAATTGTGATATTCTTATTATGGGCTCACCAACTTTAATTGGAGACGCTTTGCCTCAAATATGGCAAATATTAACAAGCTTAAATCCTGTTATTCATGGCAAAAAAATTGCAGCTTGCTTTGGTTCATATGGATGGAGTGGTGAAGCTTTGCCGAATATAAGTCAAAGATATAAACAATTAAACTTTAAAACTCCAGTAGAACCATTTAGTGTAATTTTTAAACCAACAGACGAAGATATCACAAAAATAAAAGAGTGGACTAAAAATATTTTAGAAAGCAAATAAAACTGAATAATAAATAATTATTCTGTAACTTAAATTAAAATAAGTATAAAATAAAAAATAAATAAAAGTTTAGTTAAAAAAGTTAATTTCAATCCGAAGTACAAGTTGATAAATATACTAATTTGTCTTGACGTGAATAAAAGAGTCTACTATAATTAAAGTAGTGTTTAATTTGATGAAGTCAAGAACATAGTTTTAATTAGGAGGTGATAAAGTTATGAAAATGACTTTACAACCAAAGAAGCGTCAAAGAAGCAGAGAACATGGCTTTCGTAAAAGAATGAGAACAAAAAATGGAAGAGCTGTTTTAGCAAGAAGAAGAGCAAAAGGAAGAAGGGTATTATCAGCTTAATACCATATGTTTTTCTTGATAGCTTAATTGAAGGAGAATATTTTTATATTCTTCTTCATCACCATTAACAAAGGCCCGTTTTGTGGCCTTGTTTTTTATATAATAGGAAGTAAATGACTTCTAAAAAATATTCACTGGAGATAAAAAAATGCAATTTACTACATCGATAAAAAACAATTATGAATTTAGGAACATATATAAAAAAGGAAAGTTTTATTCAAACAAATACTTAGTAGTTTATAAGATGCCAAATGATTTAAATGCAAATAAATTGGGGATTTGTGTTAGCAAGAAAGTGGGAAATAGCGTAAAGAGAAGCAGAGTTACAAGACTTATAAAGGAAAGTTATAGACTTTTAGAAATGAAGTTAAGCTTAGGATGGGATATTGTTATTGTGGCACGTGTTGCATCAGCACAATCAGACTATCACAATGTTAATAAAGCTTTAACGCATTTACTTTATACACATAAAATTTTGGAGAAATAAAGAGGAGAAAATATGAAATATATCGCTCTTAAATTAATAAAGTTTTATCAACTTTGTATTTCACCATATCTTGGTTCAAATTGTAGATTTATTCCGACATGTTCTCAATATACCTATCGGGCAATAGAGTTACATGGTTTTTTTAAAGGGATTGGCCTTGGGATTATTAGGATTTTAAAATGCAATCCTTTTCACAAACCTATGTGTGATTTTGTTCCTGAAAAGAAGGGGAAGAGTAAAAATGGAGGAAAAAAATGAATATAATCAATAGTTTTTTTGGTTTTATACTTAATTTAATATTTGAAGGTATAGTTATATTGTTTCCAGTGGGGGCATTGGGATTAACAATAATAGTATTTACCTTGATAGTAAGAGTACTTATGACACCGTTGCAAATTAAGCAACAACGTTCAATGCGTATGACTAGTAAACTTCAGCCAGAGCTTCAAGCGATACAAAGAAAATACGCAAACAAAAAAGACCAACAATCACAACTGGCTCAATCTCAAGAAATGCAAGCTTTATATAAAAAATACAATATTAATCCAATGGCAGGATGTTTACCATTAATAATCCAGTTGCCATTATTGTATGCAGTATATGCAGTTCTTAGACAACCAAGCCATTACATTTCAAAGTTAAAAGAATTATATTTAGCTATGGCAGATAAGTTAATAGAAATGGTTCCAAATTGGGATAGTATAATGAATAGTGTGTTAGAAAAAATTCCAATGAGTTCTTCTGCTATTTATGAATTGGAAAAAATAGATAATGGAGGAACATTATCTGATAAACTAAGCCTTTTTACTACTGCTCAATGGGAAGCATTAATTTCTTCAGTACCTCAAAATGTAGCAGATGCATTTATAGAACTTTTAGAAAGAAAAAATGACTTTGAATGGTTTATATTTAATCTTGTAGATTCTCCAGCACACCTTGTAGAATCTGGAAACTATTTAGCTATAATAGTTCCTATTTTAGCAGGACTTTCAACCTTTATTTTTACTAAAGTTACAATGGCAAATAGCAAAGCTATGCAAGCAGAAGCAGCTGCTAAAAATGGGAATGCGGTTTCAAACCCTACTCAAGACTCTGCTGAAAGCATGATGAAAACGATGAACATGATGATGCCAATTATGATGGGATTTTTCTCTTACACTGTTTCTTCTGGATTGGCACTATATTGGATTGCAGGAAATGTAATATCAATGATACAACAAAAGTTTGTTAATAAAATTGTTAAAGAAGAAGAACTAGCTTTTGAAAGAAAACTTGAAGAAGAACGTATAGCAAGAGAAGCTGAGCTTGCTAAGAATAGAAAGAAAAAGAAGAAAAAGAAAAATCCACAAGCTCAAATTGGTACAGAAAATAATGAGAAAAAAGATAATAAACAAAAAAACAATCAAAACAAAAAAACTGAATTAAAAGATGAAAACGTAAAAGAGAATACACCTGAATTAGAAGATGAAAATGTAACAGATACAAATGAAGATTAAGCTTTGAAAATATTAATAACTCTACAATTTAAATTGTTATGAGTAAAAAGTAAGGGCGAACAATGTTCGCCCTTACAATTGCATGAATAAAAGGTAGAGTACTATCCTTTTATATATGGTTTGATATTAGAGAAAGATAAAAACTATAAAATTTGAATTAATATCCATTTAAAGAATTAATTGGATTAAATATATATTTTTTTTAGATAAAGAGAGTCTTAGAAATATTTCTAAAGTAAAATACGAAATATTAGTTAAACAACAAACTAGAATATTAGATAAAAAGGGTTTATTAACAGAAAGGAGGATGCAAGGATATTCTCACTTCTATACGTGAGAGTATCCTTGCTAGAAATAGATGAAATTTGTAGAGAAAGTAGCTAAAGATGTAGATACTGCTATAATAGATGGCCTGGTTGAATTAGGTGCAACAACGAATCAAGTAAATATAGATGTTTTAGAAAAAGGTTCAAAAGGTTTTTTAGGATTTGGAGTTAAAAAAGCAAGAGTGAGAATAACATTAAAATCACAAAAAAAAGAAACAAAGGGTTCTAAAAAGAATGAGAAAAAGCTTACTGAAAAAAAAATACAAGGAAAACCTTCTAATATAGAAAAAGAGGCTGCTGTAAAAAAGAAAAAACAAGAACCTATAAAACAGGATGTTAAGGCGGAGCCTTTAAAAGAGATTAAAACAGAACCTCCAAAACAAAAAGTCATTAAAATAGAACCATTAAAACAAGAGCAAATATTTAAAACTGAACAGCCAGCTATTCAACCTGAAGTAGATATAAATACAGAAGAAATTATAAGTACAAAAGAAACTTTAAAATTTTTGCAAGATTTATTAAACTTAATGAATATAACTGCTAAACTTGAGTCGAAAATAGAAAAAGGTAAAATTATAATTAATATAAATAGTGAACAAGCAGGTTTAATAATTGGAAAAAAGGGAGAAACTTTAGAAGCGCTACAATATTTAACATATTTAGTTGCAAATAAAAATAATGATAAATTTGTAAAAATTGTTGTAGATGTTGAAAATTATCGTGAACGGAGAGAGGAATCGATAAGACGAATGGCTTTTAATATGGCTAAAAAAGCTGCTAAAACTAGAAAGTCAGTTTCTTTAGAACCAATGAATGCATATGATAGACGAATAGTGCATGAGACATTACAAAATGATAAATTTGTTACAACCGAAAGTGAGGGAAAAGACCCCCACAGAAAGGTTATAATTAGGCCAAAATATAGTTGAGCATAGGAGGAGATGCACAGAATTTGGGTGCATCTCTCTATTTAACAGGAATGGGATATGCTACCACAAATTAAGTTATGTTCTAATCATTGTAGAAACTTTGACCATTAAATTTTTTGTAAAATAGCGCTTAAAATATAGTAACTAAATTTAATTATAGTGGTACAGGAGAGCAGCTCTCAAGTCCTCAGCTTATTAAGTACGTTTACTAACTATTTGAAAGGAAAAAACATGAATGATTTAGATACAATAGCAAGTATATCAACTGCCATTGGAATGGGTGCAATTGGGATAATTAGAGTTAGTGGAGACAGAGCAATTGAAATTGTTGATAAAATTTTTAAAACTTCTTCAAAAAAAACTTTAATTGATATGTCAACTCATACAATTCATTATGGACATATTGTCGACCAAAATAATGAAGTTATTGATGAAGTTCTAGTTATGCTAATGAAAGCACCAAGAACATGTACACGAGAAGATGTTGTTGAAATAAATTGTCATGGTGGAATTGTACCCATGGAACTTATTTTAATGAATATTATTAAAAATGGAGCAAGAATAGCTGAAAGAGGCGAGTTTACAAAGCGTGCATTTTTAAATGGTAGAATTGATTTATCTCAAGTTGAGGCTGTGATGGATATTATAGAGGCTAAAACAGAATTATCTTTAAAACAGGCGATAAATCAA